>ERZ808046.173-NODE-173-length-80199-cov-17.469933_pt1 | contig 80199 bp, 72 predicted proteins | sample MGYA00380196_ERZ808046 | MGnify/ENA primary metagenome ERZ808046 (study PRJEB31490, sample SAMN06133421) | mouse gut metagenome | isolation source: Z6_2 | host: mice | place: China: Chengdu | collected 2015-05 ... | reverse complement strand
GTAGATCCCAAAGAGCAGTGTCCCGTATGTAAAAGTCCGCTCATAAAAGTAGGGGAAAAGGCGGTCCGTACAGAAGTAATCTTTCAGCCGGCCCAGTTGAAAGTACGTCAATACATACAGGAAGTCTATAAATGCAGCCAGTGCGGGAAAGAAGGAAGTGAACATCCTGCGGATGTATTTGTGGGTGGTAAAGTACCGGTATCCCTGCTTCCCCATTCCCTTGCGAGCGCATCTTTAGTGGCAGGGATCCTGTATAAAAAATATGATATGGGGATCCCTTTGGCAAGGCAGGAGCGGGAGTGGTACCGCCTGGGACTGTGCCTTTACCGCTCCACAATGGCAAACTGGGTGATCCGCTGCAGCGAAGAGTATCTGCTGCCCATTTATGAGCGGATCCACCAGGAGTTGCTTGGTTGTGGGATCCTGCATGGGGATGAGACCCGCATCCAATGCAACAGGGAACTAGGGAAAAAGGCCAGCAGCGAGTCCTTCATGTGGGTGATCCGCAGCGGGCGGGAAGAAGCAGTACAAGCAGTGTTCTTCCATTATGCAAGGAGCCGGGCAAGAAAAGAGGCGGAGAAGCTCTACAGGGGGTTCCAGGGATATCTGGTCACAGATGCCTATACAGGGTATGACTCTCTGGATGGGATATGCAGGGCGTTATGCTGGTCACATGTACGCAGGTATTACATTGACAGCATACCTTTAGATTCCCGCGGAAAGGAGATTAGTGGTTCCAAGGGCGCTGAGGGACGGGAATGGTGTGACCGCCTGTTCCAGATCGAAAAAAACCTGAAAGCATTACCTTCCGAGAAGCGTCTGCAAGAGCGTCAGGAACTGAGCAGGCCTGTCCTGGAGGGATTTTGGGCGTGGGTAGAAGAGGCCAGTGCAAAGTATACTGCCAATGAATCTCTCAAAACAGCCCTTACTTATACAACAAACCAGAGAAAATATCTGGAGACATTTCTGGAAGACGGGCGCATTCCGATCTCAAACAATGACTGTGAGGCCAGTATCCGTCCCTTTGCAACCGGACGCAAGGCATGGCTGTTCGCAGACTCACCGGCAGGGGCAAGAGCCAGCGGCATCGTATATAGATTGGTAGAAACAGCGAAGCTGAATCATCTGGATGTATTTGGCTATCTATGCTATTTATTAGAAAGCCTGCCGGATCTTGATCACCGAAACCATCCTGAATTACTGGAAGCATATCTTCCCTGGTCTGAAACATTGCCAGAAAGCTGCCGACTCAGGGAACATAGAATAAATAAGAAGTGTATGTTTTGATAGAGTATATCACAACATGCACTTCTTTTCATTACGGTGTGTTTTGTATCGCTTACAGCAAAACGCTCTTCCCTTCCCCAAACAGGCTGTCCTTAAATAAGTATGATAAAATAAGTATGATAAATAGAAAAGAGAGAATCCCATAGGACTCTCCCTTAAAAAAATTCAAATATCAGTGCCTTCCCCTGCCTTTATCCCGGGGGTTCTTCCATATGATCAGTGCGGCGATGATGCCGACAATATATAAGATACTTATAAGGATCGTCGGATTATCCTTCAGCAGATATGTAACTGCAACGATCGCTGCCAGTGAGATTAGAAGCTGGAATGCCGCAAGCAGCCGCTTCTCGCGGATCTCCTTGGCCTGCTGCAGGAACTCAAGCCTGCGCTGTTCTAATGTAAGGTACTCTAACAGTTCGTCGTCTTTGATACGGGAAAGAATCAGCTTATCTCTTGATTCCTCCTCGCGGCGGGAACGGAAGAGCCGTCTTCTGGGCCGTTCGTCCTCATCGAAATCAAAAGAATCTTCCCGCCCTTCTCTGTATGAAGAGGCGGCAGAGCTATGCTTTGGCGGTGTCTCAGGTTCCTGTGTCTGGTTCTGTACCGGACTGCCTGCCGCCGTCTGGGCAAAAGCCGCTGTTGCCTGGCTTGCAGCGGCCGATTCTAAAGCCGGATCTGCACCTGTTGGAACCGACGGTGCGGTTGGTGCAGCCGGTGCAGCTGCCTTGGCGGTGCCGTCGGAGCTGTTGTTAACTACAGGCGCGGCAACCGGTTGGACCGCTGCCGGGACAACTGTTTCTGTGGCAATGCCGGATTCGGCGGCGCCTGTTTTATTCGCAATCGGAACGATCTTATTATCGCTTGTAACCCCTGTACTCTCCCCTGCAGCCGGTTCAGCGGCCGTTCCTGTGGCTTCTCCACTGGTAACATTCAATTCATTAGACACAAATACTCCCTCCTTTTTGTGTTGAATATTCAGATGTGTAATCCACATTTCCTATATCATAACAATTTTCGACATAAAATTCAAGAAATTTCCTGACAAACAAGGAGTTCGCTTGTAGAAAATCGGATGCACCTGTGTTATACTTATCATGTTTAATGGGATAGTATACGCATATGGCTTTGTTGCTCTGCATTATATACGGAAAGGATGAATATGGAAAATATATATATTAAAAAGACATTGACAGATATAACCAGAACGGTGCTGTTATCGGCGCTGTGCTTCCTGTGGGCAGGGACGGCAGCCCAGGCTTCCGGAGATGTGGAGCTTGATCTGACAAAGGGAGATATTGAGATCAGCTCTGACGGTTACAGGCAGGGAGACGGCAAGAAGAAGGAGGGTCCGACAAGCGGAGACGGTTACATCATAACCACGAACGGGAAGGAAACGGATCATGTAGTTACGGTGGCAAGCGGCAAGAAGCATGATATCATGTTCGACAAGGTCAGGATCAGTACCGTGTCAGGAGGATACAATCCGCTCTATATTGCGCCGGATGCCAAGGTATCTCTGACGCTTAAGGGGGAGAATATCCTGCATTCGGGAGGGTACGCTGCGATTGCGGTGCCGGAGAACGCTGCCATAGAGATCGGCGCGCAAAGAGGCGGAACATTGGAAGCATGGACGGATACGCCGGACTCGGGATCGGGGATCGGCGGTACGCCGAAGGACAACAGCGGGAAGAATACGAAGAATACGAACTGCGGAACGGTTAAGATAAACGGCGGCAGAATCAGTACGACGAAGATCGGCGGAACAGGGGGCGGAACGCTGGCTTCTGATAAGGACGGAACGGCGTGGATCGACGCGGGAAGCGTGAGCGCCGGCAAGGACGGCTTCATATCCGGCGTGCTGTTTGAGGGGAATACAGGACAGGTCTACGGGAAATACACCGTGAATAAGGAAGATCTGTCAGTGCCGGTCAATAAGCTGCTGACGATTCCGAACGGTCAGACGTTAGAGATCCCTTCTTCATATTCTCTTAAATTGGACGGCAACATGATGAATAACGGAACGCTCAGGATCGGAAGCTCAGACAGTCTGACAGGAAGCGGCTATGTAGGCGGCGACGGTGCATTCTACATACTCAGCAAAATGACGGAGGATATGTTCTCAGTACCGGATGGTATATTGTACGGCACAGGAGAAGACCATACGGAATATGTGAAGAAATATATTGAAGACAGTATCAGGGTTGACGGGACAGCCGTGGTCAGGAACCGGATATTTAACCGGACGAAGAGCGATGAATGGAAGATGGAGATCAGCCCCTCCAAGGTTATTGAAAAGGGGACTTATACGGTTATTTTTACTGATCCGAACGACGAAGACGAACAGGTATCGAAGACCTTTGAAGTGCTGGATGCCGGTGAGATGACGGGGATCACGCTTACGACGCCTCCGAAGAAGACGGATTATACCTATGGAGAACGGTTTGACAGATCGGGCATGGTGGTCACGGTGGCTTACAGTTCAGGAGCTTCTAAGACCGCGTCCAATGACAAGATCGGGGTTAAGGAAGGCAGCCTGCAGGTAGGGCAGACCTCCGTTACACTGGTTTATAAGGAGAACGGGAAGGAAGCTGCCTGCTCTATGAAGATTACGGTATCTCCCAGAGAGATAGATGTAACGAAGATCAATTGGGAGGAGAAGACTGTTACGGCTTTTGAGTATGACGGGACGGAGAAGACATTGAAGTTCCGCGCAGATATGCCGGAGGGGCTGAAAGTGTCTGTCGGAGGAGCAGTCAGTGGAACGGCGGTCGGCGCTTATACTGTCACGATCGATTTTTTCCTGGAAGAGGGATACGGACGCAACTACGTGATAACCGGACCCGCCAGTGTCACGAAGGAGTGGAATATTACGCCGAAGCAGTTAGAGTGGAACACCGGAGATCTGGAGGTAGTTGGGAATACCAGAGATGAGAACGTGTATATCTACGGGGAACTTCGCGTGGAAGGGCTTCTGCCTGCCGATCAGGATGAGGAGGTCATACCGACGAGCTTTCCGACAGGGCTGATAACAGGCAAGTCTGTTCAGGGTTCAGAGTACGAGCAGGAGATCAGGCTTGTGTGGAAGGATGAGAACATGAGATTTACGCTGGGAGACAGCGCGGCGGCTAAGAATTATGTGCTGCCGGAAGAATTGCCTGTCATCTACGGCGTCATTAATGAAGTGGTTAAAAAGCCGGTGCCTCACGGAGTGGCAGTGGTAAAAGGCAGGATGTACAGGCTGGATCTTGAGAGCGGTGTGTCTAAGGTGCCGGGAGGTCTGACAGAGATTGCGGACTTCGATACTCCGAGCGAGATTCAGAAGGGTCTGATCGGAGCAGTTATGACGAAGGGAATCCGGCAGACGTATGTCTATACCTATGCCCCTACCCTGATGAGGAAGAATGCGGATGCGACAGAGTGGGAGCGGGCGGATGACGACGAGGTTTCCGATGACGGACTGACGATTACCGTGCCTTACCCCAAGGGCGTAGGGAAGAAGAGTCATGAGGCGGTCGTCGCATATATTTACCCGGATGAAGTAGACGGAACAGAGGCAGGAACGATTACTTACCCGGAAGTGACTAAGACGGATGACGGGATCGAGTTCGTGGTTCCGGTCTGTGCGCCGGTGGCGATCGGCTGGAAGGAAGCACCTGATAAGAAGGTCGGCTTCTGGGAAGCGATCTTTGGCAAAGAAAAATAAAACGGGTGTAAGTATTGGAGAATATTTATGCAGTTAAGAGATGAGATCCCGGATACATTTTGGAGCCTGTTCCGAAGTGTAAACCGGGAGATTTATATAGAAGCGCTTTTGTGTATCAATGAAGAATATCAGTACAGTAATTATTTCCTGACCAGGGAAGTATGTATCCAGGCATTGAGTGATATGAACGCCAGAAAGCGTTTTGAACTTAAGGCGGAGGAGAATGAGACGGAATATGATATGCTGGAGACTCCGTCTTCCAGGATCTTAGGCTGGCTGCTTAGGTCGGGCTGGCTTAAGCGGATCGAGGATTACCATACGCTGGTGACGAATATCGTGATCCCGGATTACTCGGCGGTATTTATCGACGCCTTTGAACGTCTGGAGTCGGATGAGATGGAAGAGACGGAGATCTATATCCAGAATGTGTATGCCACGCTTTTCTTATTCCGTAACGATCCAAGGGGGAATCTGGGTATGCTGCGGACGGCCCTTGTGAATACAAGAAGACTGAACAAGGCGCTGCAGGATATGCTTCACAATATGGACAAGTTTTTTGCGAGGCTTTTGGATCAGGAGACTTACGGTGAGCTTCTGAAGGAACATCTGGACGGATATGTGGAGGCGGTCGTGCGCAGGAAGTACCATATCCTGAAGACTTCTGATAATTTCTATATCTATAAGATGGATATTAAGAAATGTCTCAGGGAGATGCGGGAGGATGAAGATTGGATCGAGGGTGTGAGAAGATCGTCCCGGGCGATCGGAGATACGTCAGACGATATACATGAGCTTCTGGATCTCATTGAGAGAGGCTTTGATGATATCGAGCATCGGATCTCCAATATGGACAAGGAGCACACGAAGTACGTGCGGGCGACGGTGACGAGGCTGAACTACCTCTTAAGCGGGCAGTCGGATACGAAGGGGCTTCTGGTGCGTCTTTTGAACCGTCTGGCAGCCGCGGATGATTCGGAAGAGATGCTCGCTGGGATTGCAGAGAAGATGAATCTGTCACATGTTGAGATGCTATCGGAGAAGCCGTTATATAAGCGCAGAAAGAGCAGGAAGGACTTCACGGGACAGATGGCGGAGGATACGGAGACAGAGGATCTTAAGAAGGAAGACGTTCTGAAGCTGAATCGTATTCAGGTCCGGTACAGCAAAGAGCAGATCGAGGAATTCATAGAGGAGCATATGCAGGAAGAGATCATGGATGCATCATGGATCGATATAAGGGATGAAGAGGAGTTCGAGAAGCTGATCCTGGCATATGATTACAGTACGAGAAGAAACAGCAGGTACATGATACTGGAAGAGGAATCTGAGCAGATCGAGAAGAACGGCTTCCGTTATCCGGCGCTTCGGTTCGTGCGCAGGAGGTGAGAACTATGAGCTTGTCAGATAAATTCTGGTCAGATGCCCGCCTTACGGACTGTACGCTGTGCCCCAGGCTATGTCATGCTAACCGCCTGGAGGGACAGGCAGGATACTGCGGGAGAGCCGCCGGGCTTGTTATTGCCAGGGCGGCTCTTCATATGTGGGAGGAAGAGTGCATTTCCGGGGTAAATGGTTCCGGCACGGTGTTTTTCGCGGGCTGTAATATGGGATGCATCTTCTGCCAGAACTATAAGATATCCAGAGCCGGTCGGGCAGCGGTGAAGCCGGATTGCCAAAGGGCGGCGGATGGGAGGATCGGGACAGAGGTCACGGCGGGGAGGCTTGCGGAGATCTTCCTGGAGCTTGAAGGACAGGGCGCGAACAACATCAATCTGGTGACGCCGACCCACTATGTACCGCAGATCACAGAGGCATTGGATATAGCGAAGAGAAAGGGAATGAAGCTTCCCGTCGTGTACAATACAAGCGGTTACGAGAGGGCGGAGACGATTCGGATGCTGAGGGGGTATGTGGATATCTACCTGCCGGATCTGAAATATATGGATGCAGGGCTTGCGGCAGAGTATTCCGGTGCGCCGGATTATCCTTGGTATGCGAAGAAGGCGTTGGAAGAGATGTATTTGCAGACGGGGGATTTTCACATCGATGAAGATACCGGGCTGATGACAAAAGGAGTTCTGGTGCGTCATCTGGTGCTTCCGGGCCATGTGAGGGATTCGAAGGAAGTGATCCGTTACCTGTATGAGACATACGGTAACAGTATCATGATCAGTATTATGAACCAGTACACCCCGATGCCGCAGGTCAAGGGGCATAAGCATCTGGGAAGGCGGGTGACAAGAAGAGAGTATGAGAAGGCGGTGGATTATGCTCTTGGCCTTGGCGTGGAATTCGGATATATCCAGGAGGGCGAAGCCGCCCTGGAGAGTTTTATCCCTGAGTTTAAGTGAGCATAAACTTATTGATCACGTGCAGTACGCCGCCCTCGTCGTTTGATTTGGTGATATAATCTGCCTTTTCAAGCACTGCCGGCTGCGCGTTTGCCATGGCGACGCCGAGTCCGGCAGTCTCTATCATGGTCAGATCGTTGTATCCGTCGCCGCAGCAGATCATCTGATCCGCGGTAAGGCCGATCCCGCTTAAAAGGCGCAGCAGAGAATGAGCCTTATCGATACCTCTCGGCATGATCTCTAAGAAGAAGGGATCGGAACAGTAGACAGAGAGGTAGGAGTGAAAATAATCGATCACTTCTGCCTTGACAAGGGGGATGATCTCGGGTGATCCGGTAATCAGAAGCTTGTTCTCGGTTCCCGTCAGCATGGCAGGGAAGTCCTCTGCTTCGACGATAGGCATGTGGTTGATCCGGGATTCCAGTTCCGTATATTGATTAGGGCGGATACCGGAGATAAGGGCGTCGGGCGTGTAGCCGACAACGTCAATTCCGGAATATTTCCTGGCAATATAGAAGATCGGCTCTGCAACATCTGGCGGCAGCAGCTTCTCATAGATGATCTTCTGGCTTCGGCAGTCGGTGATGCGCCCGCCGTTGAAGGAGAGAATATAACTGCCGTATTCTCCCAGATGAAGCTGTTCGGCAAGCGGAACAACGCCCTTTGTAGGGCGTCCGCTTGCCAGAACGACTTTTTTTCCTTGTTCTTGTATCGCAATCAATGCATCCAGAGTGGGGCGCGTGATCTCCTTCGCGGAGTTTGTAAGCGTACCGTCCAGGTCCAGAGCTAGAATCTGATAATCCATAAATTACTCCCTATTGGTTGAATTGTTTCAGTGCGTCTATGATGTCGGGGAACTGCATGCCGTGGGAGGCTTTGACTAGCACGTTGTCGCCTTCTCTGATCAGATCCTTAGCCGCGTCAAGGAATGCGGCTTTTGATTCGAACCATACAGCCTCGGACTGAGAGGAGCACTTTGACGCTCCGTCTGCCAGATGCCGGGAAAGAGGGCCGATCCCGCAGATCAGGTCTACTCCCTGCTGTGCGGCGTATTCGCCCACATTCTGATGCAATTCCTGGGCGTCTTCGCCAAGCTCGTTCATATCGCCAAGGATGGCAACCTCCCGTCCGATCGCCATATTCAGCACGTCGATAGAGGCCTTCATGGACACAGGATTGGCGTTGTAACAGTCATCCAGGATGATCAGGTGTTCTGTTTTAATAATGTTATTGCGTCCGGGGATAGAAGGAAGCCCTTCGATCCCGGCCTTGATCTCCTCGGTGGTCAGACCGAGCGTATAACCGACGGCGGCGCCTGCAAGGGCGTTGCTCACCATATGGATTCCGGGCAGCGGCACCGTACAGTCAAAAGAGGTCTGATCCGGCAGATGGATCGTGCAGGCAGTTCCCTTAAGGCCGAGAGCCTGCATGTTATCTGCACGGAACTGGCTGTTGTCCCCGAAGCCGAAGAAGATGGGGCTGACTCCCTTGATCGGGGATGTCTGCGCCAGAAGGTCGTCGTCTCCGTTCAGGATGATGGTTCCGCCGTTCTTCATATCCTGGATCATCTGGGTCTTCTCACGGAAGATCCCTTCTCTTGTCTTGAAGAATTCCAGGTGCGCGACGCCGATGTTGGTGATCACGCAGATATCGGGAGCTGCGACAGAAGAGAGCCGGCGCATCTCGCCGAAGTGATTCACCCCCATCTCCAGGATCGCGACCTGATGGGTCTCATCCATCCCAAAGATGGTGATGGGAAGCCCCCATTCGTTGTTGAAATTCCCCAGTGTCTTATGCACACAGTATTTCTGCGCGGCAACAGAGGCGATCATCTCCTTTGTACTCGTCTTACCCGCGCTTCCGGTAATGCCGACAACCTTGATATCGAAGGAATCACGGTAGAGCTTCGCAATGTCAAGAAGCGCCTGACCGGTAGATTCCACCAGAATATAGGGGAAGTCCGTCTCGCCCAGATCTTCATGGGATACTACACAGAGCGCCCCGGACTTGACCGTATCCGGGATAAATTTGTGCGCATTGACGTTAGCGCCGTCGATCGCAACAAATAGATAGCCGGGCTTAACCTTACGGCTGTCGATAACGACGCCTTCCGCTTCTCTGTCAAGAAGGGCGCTGTCGCCGTAGTAGGTTCCCTGGCAGGTCTGTGTAATGTTTCTCAGTGTGAGATTCTTCATAGGGCAGCCTCCTTAATAACGCGCTTTGTAGGATTCGTCGATGATCCGCTGGCAGAGGGCGCTGTATTCAAGTCCGGCTGCCTTGGCTGCCTTCGGAAGAAGGCTGGCAGGAGTCATTCCCGGCAACGCGTTTACCTCAAGGCAGTAGAAGCTGCCGTCCTCGTCATCGACAATAAAATCAGCCCTTGAATAGACGTCCATCCGCAATGCCTCAAAGGCCTTCTCGCCGGCCTTTTGGATCTTCTGCTGGGTCGCGGCGTCAATAGACTGCGGAGGACAGATCTCCTGCGCCCCGCCGTCCTGGTACTTGTTCTCATAATTGAAGAATCCGCTCTTCGGTATGATCTCAACCAGCGGAAGCGCCTTGCCGGCGATGATGCCGCAGGCAAATTCACGGCCCTTGATATAAGGCTCGATCACAACCTCTTCTTCCATATCGATCTCGAAGGAACGGCGGATCGCCTCTGTATATTCTTCCTCTGTATGGACAATATATACGCCGATACTGGAGCCGCTGGCACATGGCTTGATCACCAGCGGAAGATAATAGCCAAGCTCCGTAAGAGGCGTATCCTTCGTCTTCCTCGTCAGAGAAGTGCCTCTTGGGGTCGGAACGTCCGACATCTTGAAGATCTGTTTTGCCACAAGCTTATTCATAGACAGAGAGCATCCAAGAGCGCTCGGGCCGGTATATCGGATTCCCAGGACGTCGAAGGTTGCCTGTAACTTGCCGTCTTCTCCTATGGATCCGTGAAGACCCATGAATGTGATATCCGCCATCTGGCATAGTTCAATGACGTTCGGTCCAAGCATACAGTCAGACTGATCGGGACGGGACCTTTTAAGAGCGTCAAGATCCGGCGCTGTGGTCTTGATCCCGTCTGCGATCTCAAGGCCTGCTCCCGGAAGGTCGAATACCTCCATAAGCCTGTCGGCATCATATGGAAATCCGAAAAATACATCCATTAAGAATGCCTGATGCCCCATCTCGCGCAGCGTCCGGCAGATTCCGGCGCCTGAAGTCAGTGAAACATCGCGCTCCGGGCTTAATCCGCCCGCTAATACAATAATCTTCATATAATAGTCTCCTTTTTCGTAACTTACTCGGTAATGCTCATCTTATTCAGCAGAGCTTTCTTCACTTCGTAGAGCTTCGGCGACAGATCTACATAGACTCTGTGCGGATAGAACAATCGCTTGGTCTCTTCCCACAGCGTCTTCTTCTCCTGACGGCAGTATTCCGCGATCTCCTTTACAGAAGGTGACTTGTAGATGCATTCGCCGTTGCGGAATATCGGTACAAGAATCTCGCGCATAGTGTAGGATCCGCCCGGAAGCTTCGTTTTCTTCCAGGTATCGATCGGATCGAACAGGAGCATATCTTCGTCTGTGTCAAAGGTCTCGTCGGCAAAGCAGATCAGATCGGCCTTCACCTTTCCTGTTGTTTTATCATAGATTCTAAAGATTGTTTTGTTACCGGGATTTGTAATTTTCTCTGTATTTTCGGAAATTTTTATCTTCGGTACAAATTCGCCGGCTTCATTCTGAATCGCGGCAAGCTTGTACACACCGCCGAAGGAAGGGTTGTCCTTGGAGGTAATAAGATTCGTTCCGACTCCCCAGGAATCAATGGCAGCCCCCTGGACCTTAAGGTCGTGCAGAAGATACTCGTCCAGATCGTTGGATGCACAGATCGAAGCGTCGGTGAATCCGGCGGCGTCAAGCATCTTCCGCGCCTCCTTGGACAGGTAGGCAAGGTCGCCGCTGTCCAGACGGATTCCGTATTTCTTGAATGCCTTTCCCGCGTCGCGGAATTCCTCGAATACGCGGATCGCGTTGGGGACTCCTGACTTCAAAGTATCATAGGTATCTACCAGAAGCGTACAGTTGTCGGGATACATCTCGGCATAAGTCCTGAAGGCCGTATATTCGTTGGGGAAGCTCATGATCCAGCTATGGGCATGAGTTCCCATCACAGGCACGTCAAAAAGCTGCCCGGCCAGGACATTAGAGGTTCCGACGCATCCTCCGATGATAGCGGCGCGTGCGCCGTACAGGCCGGCGTCCGGTCCCTGCGCCCTTCTGAGGCCGAATTCCATGATGCCGTCGCCTGCGGCGGCAAATACCACTCGGGACGCCTTGGTGGCGATCAATGACTGGTGGTTGATGATGTTCAGGATCGCCGTCTCGACCAACTGGGCCTCCATGATCGGTGCGATGACCTTTAATATAGGCTCCTTGGGAAATATAACGGTTCCTTCCGGGATGGCATAAATGTCTCCGCTGAAATGAAAACCGCTCAAATATTGCAGAAAATCTTCGCTGAATATGCCAAGCCCCCTCAGATAATCGACGTCCTCGTAAGTGAAATTCAGATTCTTGACATAGTCGATCACCTGATTAAGCCCTGCGCAGACCGAATATCCGTTGTTACAAGGATTCTGACGGAAGAATACGTCGAAGATGACTTTTTCCTGCTGTCCCTGGGCATAATAGCCCTGCATCATGGTCAGCTCGTACAGGTCTGTCAGCAAAGTTAAATCTCGTCTGTTCATTTTTACAGCTCCTTTGGATTGAATAATTTGTCACCCATTATATCACTACTGCATCATTTCGTAAATTAAATATTTTAATTATACGAGTTCCTGGTTCCGGTTAATGGTCTCCTGAATGATGCCCTGACAATAACTGCCGATGCGTTTTTTGGTGTCTTTGTCCAGTTCTTTAGGGTAGATGGGCTTTCCGTATTCGATCACCACATGGGTCTTCTCGATCCTTGGGATGTGCTTTTCGAACATAGTGTGTGTATTGTTCATACTGATCGGGATGATGGCGCAGCCGGATTTTTCTGCTATTTTGAAGGAACCGTTATGGAAGGGGAGCATACTTAACTCCTCGCCGTCGTTGCGGGTCCCTTCAGGGAAGATACATACGGATATTCCGTTTTTCACATAATCTATCGCCTCGAGGATGCTTTTGAGACCTTCCTTGGGGTTATCCCGGTCAAGGAAGAGACAGTGAAGCCGTGTCATCCAATCCCTGAGAATAGGGTAGCGCAGCATCTCCTTTTTGGCGACGTATCCGGTCAGCCTCTTGCACCGGGAGTAGGTCAGCAGAATATCAAAATAACTCCTGTGATTCGCGATGAACAGCACCGGTTCGTCTGGAATGTTCTCCTCTCCGATCACAGTTGCAGTAACTCCGGTAATCTTAAGGATTCCGCGGAAAGCCCATTGAACGAGCCGGAGGCAGCGGTAATCGCTTGCCTCCTGATCGAACTTGCTGCGGATCCATTCGACGATCAGTATCGGAATTCCGAATAATAAGAAGGAGAACAGAAACAGGACCAATAATATAAATCGTATCATCTGCCGATTCCTCCTGTCTGCTTAACGGCCGCATCGGTAACCTCTTCGTCCGGCGCATCCTCTGTGGACAGCGTATCCTCTTCGGCCAAATTCTCCGCATTGGCAGGAGCGGCGTCTTCCTCTGGCTCATCTATCGTATGTCTGCCGTATAATACGGTAAGCTCTTTTAATTTCTCTGCAAGCTCACTGCGCAGGACACCGTCTGCGAAACGCCAGTTCCAGTTGCCGGAGGCGGTCCCGGGGGTATTCATCCTGGCATCGGAGCCGTAACCCAGAACATCCTGGAGCGGGAAGATGGCATAGCCTGCAATGCTGGAAAGAGCCGTGCGGATCAGCTCCCATCCCGGCTTCAGATCATCGGTGCTGCGGGTGTATAAGCGCACCTTCTTCCTGCATTCGCAAGAAAGATTCTGATACCATCCAAGAGAGGTATCGTTGTCATGGGTGCCCGTGTAGCAGATGCAATCCGTAGTTGTGAACCGATGCGGCAGATAATCGCTCTCGCCCAGGCTGTCGAAGGCGAACTGCAGCACCTTCATTCCTGGGAAACGGAAAGCCCGTCTAAGGGCGTCGACCTCAGGTGTGATGATACCAAGATCCTCTGCGATGATCGGAAGGCCGTCTCCAAGCGCTTCCTGGATTGCCTGGAACAGCTCATATCCGGGCGCAGGGATCCACTTGCCGTTGATAGCGGTCTTCTCCCCGTAAGGAACAGACCAGTAGGCTTCGAATCCGCGGAAATGGTCGATCCGCAGGATATCGAGAGAACGCAGCTGATGCCGGATGCGGGAGATCCACCAGGAGAATCCGTCTTCCTCATGGGCATCCCAATCGTACAGAGGATTCCCCCACAACTGTCCGGTTGCGGAGAAGTAATCCGGCGGCACGCCTGCAACCTTAAGCGGGAAGCCTTTGGAGTCTAATTGGAACAGATGTTGGTTCGCCCACACATCCGCACTGTCCATAGATACGAAGATCGGGATGTCCCCTATGATCTGAACGCCATGCCCGTTAGCGTACGCCTTAAGAGCAAGCCATTCCTTATAAAATATAAACTGCATGAATTGATAGAATCCGATCTCTTCCTTCAGGGTCTTGCGAAGGGTCTGTTTGAAGACTTCCGTAGGACGCCTTAAGCGGTCGTCCCACTTAAGCCAGCTGACCCCGCCGTTAACGTCCTTGCATGCCATGAAGAGGGCATAATCAGTAAGCCAGCCGCTCTCCTCCTGTACGAAATCCAGAAATTCCTTATAAAGCGGACGGCTCTGGTATGTGCGGTCTGTAAAACGTGCATAGGCTTTCTTAAGGATCGCCTGCTTCCAGAAAATGATTCTTCCGTAATCAATATGCTCCGGGTCGGAGTCAGGGACGCCGGCCAGATCGCCTGAATCGAGAAGTCCAAGCTCAGTCAGGTGCAGAGGGCTTATCAGGAGCGGCTGTCCTGCGTAAGCCGAGAAGCTCTGATAAGGAGAATCACCGTAACCTGTGTGTGTCAGCGGGAGGATCTGCCATAGATGCTGTCCTGCCTTCTCAAGAAAATCTACAAACTCATAAGCTGTCTGCCCCAGATCTCCAATCCCGTATGGAGAGGGAAGAGAGGTAGGGTGCAGTAAAATTCCGGAAAGTCTTTCGTTATCTCTCATACATATCTCCTTCATGTTCACTGGCGGCATATTCTTACGCCAGGTCAATAATAAAACTAATTATACTACAAAAATGGAATTTTTCATAGAGTAACCGTGTATGATATAGAGAGAATATATTCTGTCAAGTTACAGCAAAGCGGACTGTAACTTAGCCAAGGAGTAACCGTGAGGAAAAAATATCTTCTCCTGCTGCCGCTTATCGTCCTGATACTGACGGCATGCTCCGTAAGGAAGGCGGATGATAAAAAATTAAGAGACGTAGAATTTACCGTACTTGACAAGGATGATGTTCCCGAAGAATTCATGGCCAAGATCGAGGAAGCGAAGGAAGGACAGGTCAAATTAAGCTACGCAGACCGGGGATATCTGTATATAGCCAGAGGATACGGACAGAAGGAGACCAGCGGATACAGCGTAGAGGTCCGCAGATGCTATGAGACAGAGAATGAGATACACGTCGAGACCGGTCTGTTAGGTCCGGGAAAGGAAGAGAAGATCCTTAAGAAAAAGACCTGCCCTTATGTAGTGATAAAGACAGAGTATACAGATAAGCAGATAGAATTTGATTAGGAGGTTTGGTCATGGAATATGTGACAAAGCAGATGCAGACTTACAAGACAGGGAATATGATCACCGACCAGTTTTATATTGACGATGATTACAATGTACCTGATGCGAAAAATGATGTGAAAAAGGTGATTCTGGGCGAAGGGACGCTCACCGTAGAAGATATGAAGGCAGTGGAGAATTACATAAGGGTGTCCGGGAAACTGAATTTTAAAGTGCTGTACGTGACGGAAGAGGGAGAGACCAGACTGTCCTGCCTGGAAGGAAGAATTCCGTTCGAGGAAATGATCTACCTGGAGCAGGAACCCGCCGGAAGCCTGTTCGTTCAGTCGTCAAGCGCGGATATCACCGTTACGGCGATCCATTCCAGGAAGCTTAGCATCAAGACGCTTGCGGAGCTTACCATCAGTTCCGAAGGGAAACAGGAAGCGGAGCTGACGACGGATATCGAGTGTGAGACGCCGCTCTATAAAAGGTTCGAGAACAAAGAATTCCTGAAAGTATTTACAACAAAAAAGGACACCTACCGTATCAAGGAAGAGGTATCCATCAACGGAACGAAGGAGAATATCGGAACGCTGCTGTGGACGGAGGTTACCGGACGGAAGCTTGATACACGCTTGGAGGATGATGAACTGCGGCTCCAGGGAGAATTGCTCCTGTTCTGCTTCTATGAATCGCTTGACGGCAAGACAGACTGGATCGAGCAGACCGTTCCTTATGAGGGACGAATAGAATGTTACGGTGCGAAGGATAATATGTATCATCAGATCTATCCAGATCTTACAGATGTCAATATTGACGTGAGGATGGATGAAGACGGCGAGATGCGCCTGATCGGAATCGAGGCGACCCTGGAGGTGCGCCTGACCGTATACGAGGAGGAACGTCTGGAAATCCTTGCAGACGCGTATTCCCTGGATCAGATCTGCACGCCGAAGGTTACGGAGGAAGAGATGGAACGTCTGATCCTGCAGAATCATTCCAAGTGTAAGGTGTCCGAACAGTTATCGCTGCCGGAGATCAAGGATGATATCCTGCAGATATGCCACAACAGCGCGCGCATACAGATTGAACATACGGAAACTGCCGAGGGAGGGATTCAGATCGAGGGAGTGCTTCATCTGAGCTTCCTGTATGTCAAGGCGGATGATGCGATCCCGTTTGATACCTGGCAGGGGATGGTTCCGTTCTCATATCTGCTGGAGAGCAATGAGACTGCTGAAGATATGAAATACGGGCTGACATACGCGGTTGAGCAGCTGTCGGTCGGGCTTCTCGGAACGGATGAGATCGAGGTCAAGGCGGTTCTGGCGTTCAATAGCTTCCTGAAAGCTCCGGTACGGATCAGAAATATCAAAGAGGTTGAATTCACGCCGTTTGATCTGGAGGAGTTGGAGAAACGCCCGGGGATCACGGGCTATATCGTCCGCGACGGAGATATCCTGTGGGATCTGGCTAAGAAGTATAATACAACGGTAGAAGGAATCATGGAGGTCAATGATCTGGAATCGGGCGACATAAAAGCGGGCGACAGGATATTGATTTTTAAGGAAAATATGAGTATACTATAAGCACACTGTATACAAGATACAAGGAGAAAACATATGGATAAATTAGAATTAAAGGCACTGGGAAAGATTAATCTGGGTCTGGATGTATTGGGGAAACGGCAGAACGGATATCATGACGTCCGCATGGTCATGCAGACGGTCTATCTCTATGATCAGGTTCGGATCGAGAAGGCGAAGGAGCCGGGGATCCATTTATCCTCCAATCTCTTCTATCTTCCGGTCAACGAGAATAATCTGGCGTACCGGGCGGCAGACCTTCTGATGAAGGAGTGCGGGATCAAGGAGGGGGTGAAGATCACGCTGGAGAAGCACATCCCGGTGGCGGCCGGGATGGCGGGCGGCAGTTCGAATGCTGCCGCGGTCTTGTTCGGGATGAACCGCATGTTTGCCTTGGGCCTGTCGCAGGAGGAGCTGATGGCTCTTGGGGTGACGCTTGGGGCAGACGTGCCTTACTGCATCCTTCGCGGAACGGTTCTTGCAGAAGGGATCGGGGAATGTCTGACGCCTCTTCCGGCTATGCCGAAGTGCTATGTTCTGCTTGCTAAGCCGCCGATCAGCGTTTCGACCAAGACGGTCTACGAGAAGCTGGATTCCCACGCGATCGAAGAGCATCCGAATATTGACGGGATCATAGAGGGACTTAGGAGACAGAACCTAGACCAGGTGGCGGCCAGCATGGGAAATGTACTGGAGAGGGTCACCGTGGAGGAATATCCGGTAATCGAGGAGATCAAGGCGGTTATGCGCGGCGAGGGAGCGCTTAACGCAATGATGAGCGGCAGCGGCCCCACGGTCTTCGGTTTATACGACGATAAGAGAAAAGCCAGAAAAGCGGCCTTCCGAATCAAAGAGCAAGGCCTCGCCCGACAAACCTACGTCACCAGCATACATAATGCGAGGAGGAAGGCGAATGCGAAGCATTATTAAAATGCCTTCCGACGAAATGCCGCCGAGCGAAGAGAGGGGGCAAGACCAAGAGGAGGAAGGCCAATGCGAAGCATTATTAAAATGCCTTCCGGGGGCAAAACCAAGAGGAGGAAGAAGGAATGGAACTAAAGGTGAATATGAACGAGTATCTGCCGCTTAGGGACGTGGTGTTCAATACACTGCGCCAGGCGATCCTGCGCGGGGAGCTTAAGCCGGGTGAAAGGCTGATGGAGATCCAGCTTGCGAATAAGCTTGGCGTCAGCCGGACACCGATCAGGGAGGCGATCAGGAAGCTTGAACTGGAAGGACTTGTGCTCATGATTCCAAGGAAGGGGGCGGAGGTCGCAGATATCTCAGAGAAGAGCCTGAGGGATGTTCTGGAGGTACGGAAGGCACTGGAGGAACTGGCTGTCACGCTCACCTGCGATAAGATCACGAAGGCCCAGATCGCAGAGCTTAAGGCGGCCGCGGAGGAATTCAGGAAGACGCTTAAGAGCGGTGATATCACACAGATCGCGGAGGCGGATGTGAATTTCCATGATATCATCTATATGGCGACGGATAACCAGAAGCTAATCCTGCTGCTGAATAACTTAAGGGAGCAGATGTACCGCTACCGAATTGAATATCTGAAGAGGCCCGAGGCGTACCCGAAGCTTCTCTCCGAGCATGAGGAGATCATCCGCCGGATAGAGAAGAAGGAGAAGGAAGAGGCGGCGGATATGGTGTGCAAGCATATCGACAATCAGGTAGAAGCGGTCATGGATACGATCCGTATGAAAAATAATTAAAAAAATGAATAAATCCTGTATCATATGTCAAGACTCCTGATATCAGAAAGGAGGCAGTTACATATGAATATAAGGAAAGAAATTAATATTGGCTATAGAATCCGGCAGGTGATCTGTGCTATACTGAGTATCTGTATTGCGGCGATACTGACAGGCGCGATCGTGGAACGAAGGATGGAATGGGTGGAGGCGAAGATGTCCCGTACACAGGAGACGCTGGCCCAGGAGGTGCTGCGGTTCCATGTTCTTGCCAACAGCGACAGTAATGAAGACCAGGAGGTAAAGCTTAAGGTTCGGGATAAGGTTCTTGCATATATGGAAGAGAATATGACTTTGCAATTGCAGGAAGAGCCGGATGCCGGGAAGACGAAGGCCTGGATAGAGGCGCATTTGGAAGAGATAGAGAGGACGGCCGACCAGGTGCTTGAACAAGAAGGATATCCGTACCGTTCCGAAGCAGAGCTTGAAGTCACGTATTTCCCGGATAAGCAGTACGGCGATATCTTCTTTCCGCAGGGGGAATATGAGGCGCTGCGGATTCGGCTGGGCGACGCGCGGGGGCATAACTGGTGGTGCGTCCTGTATCCGAGCCTGTGTTTTACCGATACGACCTGTACGGTGGTCAGCGACGAAGGGAGAGAAGGGCTTAAGGAAGTCCTGACGGCGGAAGAATATGAGATGGTTACGGCCACATCGGATTTTAAGATAAAATGGTTCTTCTTTGGAGACATAGATTGATGTACGGGAACAAATTTACGGGGGCAATTCATGACTGAATTTTTAGTTAGGTGTTTTGTAAAAGAATACACAGAGATAGAGAAGGTGTCTGTCAGGACCGCCTATGGGATATTGGCGAGTGTGGTAGGCATCTTTTGCAATGTGTTATTATTCGGAGTAAAATGGACAATAGGATATCTGATGCACAGTATATCGGTTATGGCCGATGCATTTAACAATCTGTCGGACGCAGGCTCGTCTGTCATCGGGCTGGTGGGAGTGAAGATGGCGAGCAAACCGGCGGACCGGGACCATCCTTTCGGACACGGCCGGATCGAATATATTGCGGCGCTGATCGTCGCGTTTTTGGTCATGGAGGTCGGATTCACATTTTTCAAGGATGCGGTCGGGAAGATCCGGGAGCCGGAGGAGCTTAAGTTTCAGGCGTTGTCCGTCATGATTCTGGTCTTATCCGTTGGAGTGAAGCTGTGGCTGTGCTTCTTTAACCGGAAGCTCGGGCGAAGGATCGATTCCAAGGTGATGCTTGCGACGTCGACGGATGCCCTTGGGGATGTAGTTACGACGACAGCGACGATCGCGTCGGTCCTGTTCTTTCGGATGACGGGGATCAATGTGGACGGGATCGTCGGATTGGGGGTATCCTTAGTGGTTATGTGGGCAGGTATTGGAATTGCGAGGGATACGCTGGAGCCTTTGATCGGAGAGGCAGTGGAGCCGGAGGAATATGCGAGGATCAAGGAATTCGTGGAGGGATATGACGGAGTGTTAGGCAGCCACGACCTGATCGTACATAACTATGGGCCGGGGAAGAATATGGCGTCCATCCATGCAGAAGTACCCAATGACGTGGAGATTGAGGCGTCTCATGAGATCATAGACAGGATTGAGCGGGATGCCGCCCGCAAGCTTGGAGTATTCCTGGTGATACACATGGATCCGGTGGAGACGAAGGACGCGCATGTGCTCCAGGTGCACCGCCAGGTAGAACAGATCGTTAAGGCATTGGATCAGGGGGTGTCGATTCATGATTTCCGTATGGTGAACGGCGAGGAGCAGGTGAAGCTGATCTTCGATATGGAAGTTCCCTATGAATACGATGCGAAGAGACAGGATGAACTTAAGACGACGCTGATCAAGCTTCTTCAGATTACGGATCAGCGTTTTGAGTGTGCGATCACGACAGAAAGGAGCTATGTGGCCAGTGCAAAAGAATAGCGAGCAGAACAGATATACATTTGAGGGAAGGATCCGGTTCAGTGAAGTGGATCATACCAAGAAGATCACATTGCCGGGGATCATTAACTATTTCCAGGACTGCAGCATCTTCCATTCAGAGGATCTGGGCGTCGGGATCGACTACTGTGCAGAGCATGGAAGGGCGTGGGTATTGTCCGCGTGGCAGGTGGCAGTAGAGAGATACCCGATGCTGGGAGAGAAGATCAGCGTGAGTACCTGGGCAACGGAGTTTGAGGGATTGTTCGGGACGCGTAATTTCCTTATAACGGATGAAAGGCAGCAGACGGCGGCGTATGCCAATTCTGTGTGGGTCTATATGGATGCAAGGAAAGGACGGCCCGCGAAGCCGGATGAACATGAGATTACGCGCTACGGTACTGCCGAACCTCTGCCGATGGAGTATGCGCCGCGCAAGATCGCGCTTCCCGGGCAGTTCGAGGATGGAGAAGCGTTTCCGGTGAGGAGATACCACATTGACACGAACGAGCATGTGAACAACTGTCAGTATGTCCAGATGGCGCTGGAAGGGCTTGCGGAAGAGACGGAGATTAGGAAGCTTCGTGTAGAGTACAAGAAATCGGCGGTATACGGGGATATTATTTACCCCCAATATGCAAGGGAAGATGAACGGACGGTGGCAAAACTGTGCGACGGAGCGGGGAAGCCTTATGCGGTGGTAGAGTTCAGAGCATAGAAACAACAGAAAAAGAGAAGAGGGATAAGATATGGCTTTATCAGAGAATCTGGGAAAAAAAGTAAGATTAATGATCGTAAAGGAAGTGGAATTCGGCGTATATCTCGGCAACAGCCAGGAGAAGGTGCTGCTTCCGAAGAAGCAGGTGCCAAGAGGCCTGGAGGCTGGAGATCCGGTGGAGGTATTCCTGTACAAGGATTCCGCGGACAGGCTGATCGCAACTACGAATGAACCGAAGATCACGCTGGGAGAATTGGCGGTGCTTAAGATCGCGGATGTAGGGAAGATCGGCGCATTCCTGGATTGGGGGCTTGAGAAGGATCTGCTGCTTCCGTTCCGGGAGCAGACGGCTAAGGTGAAGAAGGGGGACGAGGTGCTTGTCGCCCTGTACGTGGACAAGTCCGAGCGGCTGTGCGCGACAATGAAGGTCTATGATAAGCTGCGGCAGGATTCACCTTATGGGAAGGACGATCAGGTAGAAGGGATCGTCTATGACACCAGTGATAATTTCGGTGTGTTTGTGGCGGTGGACGACTGCTATTCTGCACTGATACCCAAGAGAGAGGCATTTGGAAGCCTCCGGGTAGGAGAGAGAGTCCGCGGGCGGGTCATCAGGGTCCGTGAGGACGGGAAGCTCGATCTTGCAGTGAGAGAGAAGGCATTCCTTCAGATGGACGTGGACGCACAGATGATCATGGAGAGGCTGAACGACTGCAAGGGGAAGCTGCCATTTACAGACAAGGCGGACCCGGAACGGATCAAAGCTGAATTCGGGCTGAGCAAGAACGCGTTCAAGAGAGCTGTCGGACGTCTTCTGAAGGAAGGAAAGATCGAGATCCGTGAAAAATCTATTGAAATATGCAGAAAATAAGATATAATAAGGCATATGCAGTATATTCACATAGCATAGCAGGAAGGAGATTTTGCTTAATGAAGGTACAGAATATAACCAATATTGATAAGTTTTTCACAGTGATCGATGAGTGCGCCGGAAAGGTTGAGCTGGTGACAGGAGAGGGGGACAGGCTGAATCTTAAGTCCAAGCTGTCCCAGTATGTGTCCATGGCGAATATATTCTCCAACGGAGAGATCCCGGAGCTTGAGATCATCGCATATGAGAAGGAAGATATCGACAGACTGGTGAAGTTCATGGTAGACGGCGAGTAGCAGCGGAAGTGTTCCCCTGATGGAAGGGGAGCACTTTTTGTCATATTGGATGCTTTTAAGGAGGGAGTATGAGTTTTGCACATCTTCACGTCCACACGGAATACAGCCTGCTGGACGGTTCGAATAAGATAAAAGAATGTATAGCACGGGTGAAGGAGCTTGGCATGGACAGCGTGGCGATCACAGACCATGGCGTGATGTTCGGAGTGATCGATTTCTACCGTGCGGCGAGAGCGGAAGGGATAAGGCCGATCCTTGGCTGCGAGGTCTATGTGGCGCCGGGCTCCCGGTTTGATAAGGAGGCGGTTGGCAGCGGGGACGACCGTTACTACCATCTTGTGCTGCTTGCAGAGAATGACAAGGGTTACCATAATCTGATGAAGATCGTATCGAAGGGATTTACGGAAGGGTATTACTATAAGCCCCGTGTGGATATGGAGGTATTAAGAGAGTTCCATGAGGGGCTGATCGCCTTAAGCGCCTGTCTTGCGGGCGAGGTTCAGAGGAATATCCTGCGCAATATGTATGAGGAGGGAAAGGAAGCGGCGCTTCGGTATCAGGAGATATTCGGGGAAGGGAACTTCTTCCTGGAGCTTCAGGATCACGGGATGCAGGAGCAGAAGCTTGTGAACCAGTCTTTGCTTCGGATGTCAAGGGAGACGGGGATCGAGCTTGTGGCGACCAACGATATCCATTATACCTATGCGGAGGATGAGAAGCCCCATGACATGCTTCTGTGTATTCAGACCGGCAAGAAGCTCTCGGATGAGAATCGGATGCGTTATGAGGGAGGCCAGTATTATATCAAGTCGGAGGAAGAGATGAGGGAGCTGTTCCCATACGCGCTGGAAGCTCTGGAGAATACGCAGAAGATTGCCGGCCGGTGTAATGTGGAGATCGAATTCGGTGTGACGAAGCTGCCGAAATACGATGTGCCTGAGGGATATACATCCTGGGAATATCTGAACCATCTCTGCTATGAGGGGCTTAAGATGCGGTATCCCAAGATAGACGAGACGCTTACAGAACGTCTGGAATATGAGCTGTCAGTGATCAAATCCATGGGATATGTGGATTATTTCCTGATCGTGTGGGATTTCATCAAGTATGCGAAGGATCACGGGATCATGGTAGGACCCGGGCGGGGGTCTGCGGCAGGGAGCATCGTATCCTACTGCCTTGAGATCACCAGCATCGACCCGATCCGTTATCAGCTTCTTTTTGAACGTTTCCTGAACCCGGAGCGTGTATCCATGCCGGATATTGACGTGGACTTCTGCTTCGAGCGCCGGCAGGAGGTTATTAACTATGTAGTGGACAAGTACGGCACGGACCGGGTAGTGCAGATCGTCACCTTCGGTACTATGGCTGCCAAGGGTGTGATCCGAGATGTGGGAAGGGTCATGGACCTTCCTTATGCGTTCGTAGACGGGATCGCCAAAATGATTCCGAGAGGGCAGAATAACCAGCCGGTTTCGCTGGAAAGGGCTCTGGAAATGAATCCCGATCTTAAGAAGCTGTATCAGGAGGATGAACAGGTTCACGAGCTGGTGGACATGTCGAGAAGGTTAGAGGGGCTTCCGAGACATACGTCCATGCATGCGGCGGGTGTCGTGATCAGTCAGAAGTCCATAGATGAGTATGTGCCCTTATCCCTGGGCTCCGACGGATCCGCAGTAACACAGTTCACCATGACGACGCTGGAAGAGCTGGGGCTTTTGAAGATGGATTTCCTGGGACTTCGGACGCTGACGGTGATACAGGACGCCGCAAGGCTGGCAAGCAAGAGTACGGGCAGCACGGTCGATATGGAGAAGATCGATTATGATGACAAGAAAGTATTAGATTCTATCGGAACAGGGAGAACAGACGGGATCTTCCAGTTGGAGAGCGGCGGGATGAAAGGATTCATGAAGGAATTGAAGCCGCAGAATTTGGAGGATGTGATCGCGGGGATCTCACTGTACCGTCCGGGACCGATGGACTTCATCCCTCAGTATATCAAAGGGAAGAACCATTCGGAAAGCATTACCTATGACTGCCCGCAGTTAGAGCCGATCCTTGCGCCGACCTACGGCTGTATCGTCTACCAGGAGCAGGTCATGCAGATCGTGCGCGATCTGGCAGGATATACCCTTGGACGAAGCGATCTTCTGCGCCGCGCTATGTCCAAGAAGAAGGGCGAAGTCATGCGCAAGGAGCGGGAGAGCTTCGTGTACGGGAATGCCGCCGAAGGAGTTCCGGGCTGTATCGCCAACGGGATACCGGAAGCGGTTGCCAATAAGATCTACGATGAGATGATAGATTTTGCGAAGTATGCTTTTAACAAATCCCACGCGGCGGCATATGCGGTCGTGGCATATCAGACTGCGTGGCTTAAGTGTTATCATCCGGTTGAATTCATGGCGGCTCTTATGACCTCTGTGATCGACGTGCCGAGCAAGGTGGCGGAATATATCTATACCTGCCGGCAGATGGGGATCGATATCCTGTCGCCGGACATTAATAAGGGGGTTGGTAATTTCTCCGTTGACGGCGGAAATATCAGGTACGGCCTTACGGCGATCAAGAGCATCGGCCGGCCGGTGATCGCGTCGATCATTGAAGAGAGAGAGGCCAGAGGCGAATTCAAGAACCTGAAGGACTTTATAGAGCGTCTTTCGGGCAAGGATATCAACAAACGGACCATCGAGAACTTTATTAAATCCGGCGCCTTTGACAGCCTTGGAGGAACCAGGAAGCAGTTCATGATCATCTACATACAGATCATGGATCAGGTAAACCGTGAGAAGAAATATTCCATGACGGGGCAGATGTCTCTGTTCGATATGGTGGACGACGATCAGAAGGCAGAATTTGATATTCCGCTCCCGGATGTGGGAGAGTACGAAAAAGAGACGAAATTCGCCTTTGAGAAGGAGGTTTTGGGCGTCTACTTAAGCGGTCATCCAATGGAAGAGTACGAGGAGAAGTGGCGGAAGAACATCACCAGGACGACTCTTGATTTTCAGTTGGACGAAGATACAGGACGAACCAAAGTACATGACGGGGCGAGGGAGACGATCGGAGGAATGATCACTTCCAAGACGATAAAATACACGAAGCAGAACAAGGTGATGGCGTTCGTTACGTTAGAAGACCTGGCGGGTTCTGTGGAGGTAGTGGTATTCCCCCGGGATTACGAGAAGAACCAGCAATATCTGAATGAAGAAGGGAAGGTGTTCATCCGGGGAAGAGTGTCAGAGGAGGACGAGGCGGCGAGCAAGCTGATCTGTGAAAAGGTCATACCCTTTGAACAGACGAGAAGGGAATTGTGGCTGCAGTATGCGGATAAGGACGCTTATCTTGAACAGGAGGGGGAACTTCTCAGTATGCTTCAGGATTCGGACGGGCAGGACTGCGTTGTCATATACTGCCGGAAGGAGAAGGCGGTGAAGCGGCTGCCGCTTAACAGAAGCGTGAACGCTGATAAACTTCTGCTGAACAAATTGACGAATTATCTCGGAGAATCTTGTGTAAAAGTGATAGAAAAAGCCATTGAAAACCTTAGTTAATTCATGTAAAATGTTGCCGAGAGAGACAGAGAATACGATAAAATGACTGCAATGGAGGAATGATTTATGGCAAAAGTAATTCGTACAATCGGAGTATTGACCAGCGGAGGAGATGCGCCGGGAATGAACGCGGCAATCCGTGCCGTTGTCCGTTCAGGTCTTACCAAAGGCCTGAGAGTCAGAGGAATCAGGAAGGGTTATCAGGGCTTGCTGGAAGAAGAGATCATAGACTTGTCCGCAAGAGATGTCTCTGATACGATCCAGCGCGGAGGAACGATCCTTCAGACTGCACGGTGCGAAGAGATGCGTACGGAAGACGGTCAGCAGAAAGCGGCCGCGATCCTTAAGAAGTACGGTGTCGACGGTCTGGTAGTAATCGGCGGAGACGGTTCTTTCGCCGGAGCGCAGGCGTTGGCGAACCTTGGGATCAACACGATCGGAGTTCCGGGGACGATCGATCTTGATATTGCCTGTACAGAGTATACGATCGGATTCGATACGGCTGTCAATACGGCGATGGAAGCGATCGACAAAGTACGTGATACATCCACATCTCATGAGAGATGCTCCATCATTGAAGTTATGGGAAGAGACGCCGGATATCTGGCTCTGTGGTGCGGAATTGCCAACGGTGCGGAGCGTATCCTGCTGCCGGAAGAGCACGGTTATGATGAGGCGGCGATCGTAGCGGATATCCAGGAGTGCAGGAAGCGCGGCAAGAAGAATTACATCATTATCAATGCGGAAGGTATCGGCGGTTCCATAGAGATGGCGGAGAGGATCGAAGCTGCAACCGGTATGGAGACCAGAGCAACGATCATCGGGCACATGCAGCGCGGCGGAAGCCCGACCTGTAAGGACAGAGTGTATGCGTCTATCATGGGTGCGATGGCGGTTGACCTTCTGATCGAAGGCAAGTCAAACAGGGTTGTCGGATATAAGCACGGCCAGTATGTCGATTTTGATATCAATGAGGCGCTCGGCATGCAGAAGGGAATTCCTGTGTATCAATATGAGATTGCGAAGCAGCTGGCTCTGTAAGAGCGGACGGCGGCTTGGAGGCGGCATGCGGCGGTAAGGCTTCTTACAGCGCGTGAGGCCGTGAAGAATACGTGACGGAAAAGAGATGATAATCAAGTTTATCGTCTCTTTTTGCATTCACATAATCTGACTGTCCGGGCAACAGTCATCCGCAGTTTGTATTTTGTGCTTGAAAATCTAAGTATCAGGCGGTACAATGAGTATTACGAATGACATAAAGGAGATTCAGGATGTGAGTAATTCGAATAGAACGGCTCCTGTCGGAGTATTTGATTCCGGTGTGGGCGGCCTGACGGTGGCAAGGGAGATCATGCGCCAGCTTCCAAGGGAGAATATGGTGTATTTCGGAGATACGGCGAGAGTACCGTACGGAAGCAAGTCCAGGAATAATATCATACGGTATTCCAGACAGATCATCAGATTCCTTCAAACGAAGGAAGTCAAGGCGATCGTGATCGCATGCAATACCGCTAGCGCATTAGCGTTGGATACTGTCAAGGAAGAGACAGATATCCCTATAATAGGGGTGATCGAACCGGGAGCCCGGGCGGCAGTACAGGCGACGGAGAACGGGATGATCGGAGTAGCCGGGACGGAGGCTACGATACAGAGCGAGACTTATACCAATGTGATCAGGAAGATGCGGCCGGATGCGGCTGTGATCGGCAAGCCCTGCCCGCTGTTTGTACCGCTGGTGGAGGAGGGATTCGCCAAGCACAGGATCACGGAGGAGGTGATCGATATCTATCTGTCAGAGATGAGGCAGACGGATATAGATACGATGATACTTGGATGTACTCATTATCCATTGCTTCGTTCGAGGATCATGGCATATTTCGGTGAAAAAGTACATATAGTAAATCCAGCGTATGAGACAGCCGTGGATCTTAAGAAGATACTTGATGAGAGCGGGATGGCGAACCTGTCGGATGCGGCGGCGGCATATGAGTTCTATGTAAGCGATGCGGCGGAGAAATTCACGCGGCTTGCGAACACCATCCTTCCTTATGATGTGGCAGCGACGAAGGTAGTCAATATAGAAGAATATTAGGTGATATTATGACGAAGGAAGTATTATTGAGAATATCCGGCCTGCATTACGAGACGGCCGGCGTACCGGAAGAGGACGGGGAAGAGCCTATTGAAGTGATCACTCCGGCGACATATTATTATAAGAATGATAAGCATTATGTTATCTACGACGAAGTGGTAGAGGGGATGCCGGGAACGATCAGGAACAAAGTACGGATTACAGAGAGCGGTAAGCTGGAGATCCTAAAGAGCGGCCTGTCGAATACCCACATGATCTTTGAGAAGGATAAGATCAATATTACACAGTATGAGACTCCTTACGGAGAACTGCTGGTGGGGACGCACACGAAGGATATGCAGGTGGATGTGACGGACAAGAGTATAGACGTCCATGTGAATTATGCGTTGGATGTCAACAGTGAGACGATCGCGGACTGCAACATAGATATGAATATAAAAGCATTGGACCGGCCGTGATCCAATGCTTTTGGAATAGTTATACGTTATTTGGAAGCTGACTTCGCCTTGTCGCGCATCCTTGCGAAGAATCCCTTCTTCTTCTGAGGCGTCTCGAGAGGGCTTCTTAAGCCCTTGACAGCGGTGATGTAGATTCCGCTTACGGTAGCCTTCACTTCTTTTTTAATGGGGATCAGCGGATAGATGTCCGCATCGCACATTAACGTCATGATCTTCGGGCCGATCTTGGCTTTGACGACCGGAACCTTGGATCTGCGGAGATACTTGGGAGTATTCTCCAGAACGACTGCGGGAAGGCCGGCATCTTTGAGACGAAGACGTCCTTTGTCAATGATCAGCATGGATATGGTCTGCGCTACAGCGGCCAGCTGCTCCTGCTGTTCCGCCTGCTTCTTCTCAGCCCTCTTTCCAAGAAAATACAGTACGATACAGGCAATAATCAAAACGACCAGTATGACAAGCATTACGATGGTAAACGTACTCATGGGTAAACCTCCTAAAATCTATTATGTACTCCCGGAATCTTTTGCGCCTGGTACATTGCGTTTCATGAAAAATATTGTACCATTCTTTAGGGGCAAGTGCAAGAGATTTGTGTATTACCTTATGTTTTATAAAGAGACGGCCGATAATTGAAGTAAGGGCGGGAATTGCACCGGCAGTTCCCGGGAGAGAAAGTGGTGACATAGTATGAAGATGTATGGAGATTACACGTTTTTACTGGACAAGTTGAATGTTCGGAATCATTCTCAGGTACAGGTTTTTCAGAATGGCACGAAGGTGGTGGAATTCGCGGATCAGTTCATAGAATCCCAGAAGGCGTCAGCGAAGGATAAGGTGTCGATCTCGAAAGAGGGGATGGATTTCCTGCGCGATCATTTGCCGGATGATACGGTTATGGAGGAGGGATCATTGCCCAAGGACGGCACGAAGCTGGTTATGGGTGACGGATTATCCCTGATGGACGGTCTGTGCAGGTCTTATATATTGAAGAGACTTGACAACATCGGCGTCAACGGCGCGAGCAGCAATCTCTATAATGAGATGGCGGCCCGCTACGAGGAAGAGATGGGCATGCGGGAAGGAAGAGAGATGTCGGATCATGCCGAGAGCCTGGCGCGCACGCATCTGGCCATGCAGGAGAAGATCAGAGAAGGCTATGCCAACGGTACGAGAGAGGTCTGGGTGCTGGATCAGAGTATGGGAGAAGATTTCAGCGGTGTGGAGTTCGAGATCGACGGGCATGCGGTGCGCTACCGCAAGCTTACGATGGAAGAGGAGCTTGACAGCATGGAGAAGGCCTTTGGTCTTTTGAAGCAGGACGTTGCAGTCCAGATCGCCAAGGAGAATGCCCAGAAGACCTATTGCTTTGAAGAAGGGGCTGATAAGCAGGACGACGCGGAGGCATGGTCGGCGGAGGATGCTTTCTGGAAGACGGCGAAGGTGACAGAGGCTCTCATCGATGAACTGGAGCAGTTGATCGATAAGATCGAAGAACTGCTTAAGAAGGAGGCAGAGAAGCCGGAGGATATCGGTGCAAGGCTTACGCAGGAGTTGCAGGCCCACGGCGCGCAGATCGTGGCTAGCGGGCAGAGGCAGGCGCAGTGTGCGAACTACCGGAAGATGAGCAAGATGACAATGGATGCGCAGTCTCTTCTGGGATATATCAAGGCGTAGGAGGAAGTGAATGCTGGAGATAATAGGAGAGGGCGCCGTCGGCGGATACAGATGGATGCTCGATCATCTCTTTTTGATCAATATTGTATTTTCATTGCTGATTATCTTTTTTCAGCGGAGGAATCCCACGACAGTATGGGCGTGGCTTCTTCTGCTGTATTTTATTCCGGGCCTGGGATTCATCCTGTATCTGATTCTCGGTCAGAACTTCCGCAAGGACAGGATGTTCAAGATGAAGGAGATCGAGGGTGAGATCAAGTATGCTGTGCGCAGGCAGGAGGAATCCATTTACCGGAAGAAGCTTAAGCTGCGGGATCCGGAGCTTGAACGGTTCAAGCGGCTGATCCTGTATAATCTGAATGAAGGGGAGGCCGTGCTGACGGATAATAATGATATCCGTATCTTTACGGACGGGCGGGAGAAGTTCCAGGCCCTTCTCTCGGAGATGGATCACGCAAGGAATTATATCCATGTACAGTATTACATTATAAGAAATGATGAGCTCTGGAAGGAGATCGAAGAGGTCCTTGCGCGGAAGGCAAGACAAGGCGTGGAGGTCCGCGTCCTCTTTGACAGTATGGGATGCAGGGGGATGCATCGCTCAGACTGGGCCAGGATGGAGAGGGCCGGTATCCAGGTCGCCGAGTTCTTCCCGGCGCTCCTTGGGAAGCTTCAGCTTCGCGTGAACTACCGCAACCACAGGAAGATCGCAGTGATAGACGGAAGGATCGGGTTCGTCGGCGGATTTAATGTGGGGCGGGAGTATCTGGGGAAGAATAAGAAGTTCGGCTACTGGAGGGATACGCATATCTGTATAGAGGGTTCCGCGGTGACGTCCCTGGCCGTGCGGTTTGTGTTGGACTGGAACTATGCGGCCAGAGAGAATCTGTTCCTGGAGGACCGGCTTTTTGAGATTCCGACCTATGTGAGGGGAGGCAGGGATCCTGTTCAGATCATTTCCAGCGGTCCCGATTCCAGCAGTCAGGAGATCCGGGACAACTATATGCGGCTGATCCATATGGCAAGGAAGAATATCTACATCCAGACGCCGTATTTCATACCGGATAATGATATCAGGGATGCGCTTGTGATCGCGGCAAAGTCCGGGATCGATGTGCGGATCATGATCCCGTGCAAACCCGACCATCCCTTTGTATATTGGGCGACCTATTCTTATATCGGAGAGATGATCGAGGCCGGGGCAAGATGTTACACGTATGACAACGGATTTCTCCACGCGAAATGTATGTGCGTGGACGGTCTGGTCACCTGTATGGGGACGGCCAATATGGATATCCGAAGCTTCAGCCTGAATTTTGAAGTCAACGCGGTGGTGTACAGTGCGAGGACGACGGAGAAGCTGATGGAGGCGTTCGAGAATGATATTACCAGAAGTACCCTGGTGACAAGAAAGAATTATGAACAGCGGGATCTTGCGGTGCGTGTGAAGGAGCAGTTCTGCAGACTGTTGTCGCCGGTGCTCTAAAAGAAATGGTGAAATATATGTGAAAATGCTTTGAAAGTTGGGGCAAATGTGGTATAACATAATAGGATGCCCGGGCGGGTATCCCAAAAATACACGTAGAAAGCGTAGTTTTGCAGACGATATTTATAGTATGATTCAGATGAGGTGCAGTATGAAGAAAAAATTTGCAATGTTATTAACAGGCGTAGCGGCAGCTTCTATGATGCTGTCAGGCTGTTCCGGCAGCAAGGGGTTGGAGACGGATGAGATGACGATCTCTGTCTATAAAGGAGTTGAGATTACCGAGGTGGCGAAGCCGGGAGAGGTTACGGATGAAGAGGTAGAGAGTGCGATCCAGGCGACGCTCCAGACGAACGCGACACCGGAAGAGATTACGGACCGTGCGGTAGAGTCAGGAGATACGGCTACTATTGATTTTACAGGGAAGATCGACGGGACGGAATTTGAGGGCGGAAGTTCTACGGATTATCCGCTGGTGATCGGTTCCGGTACATTTATTGAAGGATTCGAAGACAGCGTGATCGGCCATAGTATCGGCGACGCGTATGACTGGCAGGGGAAATTCCCGGATGATTACAACAAGGAAGAATACGCCGGTAAGGATGTTGTATTTTCCATTACGGTCAAGGGGATATCCAAGCAGTCTATTCCAGAGCTTACGGATGAATTTGTCAAGAGCGTATCCAGTGAATCCAAGACTGTGAAGGAATATAAAGAAGAAGTTAAGAAGCGTATCGCTTCGGATAACAAGAAGAATTATGAAGACAGTATCAGCCAGTCCGTATGGCAGAAGGTGCTGGATAACACGGAGATCAAGAAATATCCAGAGAAAGAGGTTAAGAAGATCTCAGATTCTCTGGTTGACCAGTATAAGACAACGGCAGAGTATTACCAGCAGGATTATGAGACGTTTATCCAGGATCAGATGGGATACAGCGTGGAGGAATTCGAGAAGCAGGTGGACGACGCTGCAAAGGCCAGCATTAAGCAGACCATGGTGACAGAGGCGATCGCTGACAAGGAGAAGATCAAGCTGAGCGATGACAAATACAAAGAGCAGCTTAAGAAGATCGCCAAGAGCTTTGGCTATGAGGATGTAGATGCGCTGAAGGAGTCGGCGGAGGAAGATGACTTGAAGGATATGGCTCTTAACAATATGGTCAAGGAATGGCTGACCGAGAACTGCGTCCAGGTGAAGGCGGAGTAAGTAGCCGTTAAGGATTATAAAAAGCGAACAGACAGGGCGGTATACCGCCCTGTTTTTGCTATTCTATAATCTTTTTATGAATATGTGCATAACAATTGCCTGGAGCATGAAAAGATGTTAAAATCTAAAGTTAAGAGAAGAATACGAGGAGACTGGGGAATATGATTTATGTTACCGGAGATTGTCATGGGGACTACCGGCGGTTTGGCACAGGAATATTCCCGGAGCAGAAGAGTATGGGCAAGGACGACTATGTCATTATATGCGGGGATTTTGGCTATTGGGATGAATCGCGGGAACAGAAATACTGGCTGGAATGGCTGGATGACAAGCCCTTCACGACTCTCTGGGTGGATGGAAATCATGAGAATTATGATTTGTTAAAAAAGCAAAAGGTATCGCAGTGGTGCGGCGGGAAGGTGCAGCATATCATGCCGTCAGTCATTCATCTGATGCGGGGACAGATCTATGAACTGAGCGGACTTAAGATATTTACCTTTGGCGGCGCGAAGAGCCATGATATATCCGGCGGCATTCTGGAGGCTGGAGATCCAAGGCTTCGGGAGAAGAGGAAGAAGCTGGATAAGAAGAAGGAGCTGTACAGGATCAACCATGTAAGCTGGTGGAAGGAAGAGATGCCTACGGAGGATGAATTGGCGGAAGGGCTCCGCAATCTGATCAAGAATGATTGGGAGGTGGATTTCATCTTTTCGCATTGCTGCGCGACCAGTACGCAGGAGAGGATAGCGGACGGAACCTATCAGCCGGACATCCTGACCAGATATTTTGATAAGATCAAGGAGATGTGCCGATATAAGAAGTGGTTTTTCGGGCATTACCATGATAACCGAAGCGTGAACAATAAGGAGATCCTGCTGTATGAGCAGATCATACGGATTCATTAGAAGAAGGGAATAAAGGCTTTACACCACAATCACCGATTGATATAATAAAAGTACCAAGTAAACAGCACTTTAAAAAAGGTGGTGAAGATATGACAGAAAAAGAAATGCTTCAAAAAAATGTAGAAGAGTTTTCCCGGTTACAGAATTATATGCTGCTATCTGATAAGAATTCTGAGGCGTACAGAGTTATGAAAGACAGGTACATTGAATTAAAAATTATTTTAACTGCTTCAGGAATTAATCTGACTGAACTTGATAAGATAAAAGAGTAACAATTAAATGACCAAAATTAAAGGTGTAAAGTCCTTGTTCAGTTGTTAAGGACTTTACACCTTTTTATATCTCCGTGAGGACCGCAGCTGAGGACAAAATCATAGCCTCAGAGGTAATATTAAAGTTTTTCTGCGTTTCTCTTCTTCAATAGTTCTTTGGCAGAGATTCCCGGCTCGGTCATATGTGTAGGCTCCAGAATCTCATCCAGCTCTTCTTCGTTCAAGATTCCTTCCTTCAAGATAAGGGAGCGGATGGATTCGCCTGTCTTCATAGCGGTCTTGGCAATCTCCGCGGCCTTCTGGTATCCGACGTGAGGGCAGATGGCGGTAATGATGCCAACGCTGTTCTCGACCAGATAACGGCAGCGGCTTTCATTGGCGGTAATTCCGGTGATACAGTTGTCGACGAAGGTCTGTACCGCGTAGGCCAGTGTATCGATGGACTGGAACATGCAGTAGAAGATGATCGGTTCAAATGCATTCAATTCAAGCTGTCCGGCTTCCGCAGCCATGGTGATGGTCACATCATTGCCGATGATGTTGAACGCTACCTGGTTTACAACCTCCGGGATGACCGGATTCACCTTACCCGGCATGATGGAGGAACCGTTCTGCCGTGCAGGCAGGTTGATCTCTGCGAATCCGGCTCTGGGACCGGATGACATCAGACGCAGGTCGTTGGCGATCTTCGATAATGTGACGGCACATGCTTTGATGGCTCCTGATACGGCTACGAAGGAATCAAGATTCTGTGTGGCGTCGATCAGGTCAAAGGCCTGTACCAGTTCCATACCGGATAACTCCGCAAGGTTAGGAACGATCCGTCTCAGGTAAGCGGCATCCGCATTGATTCCGGTTCCGACTGCAGTACCGCCCATATTCAGAGTACACATTTCTTCCATGGCCTTGTCCATACGGCGGATATCTCTCATGATCGCGACAGAATACGCGCGGAATTCCTGCCCCAGACGAATCGGTACGGCGTCCTGCATCTGGGTGCGTCCCATCTTGATCACATGGTCGAATTCCTCGGCCTTGGCAACCAATGCTTTATGCAGGCGGAGCAGCTCTTCCTTAAGATTCTTAAGGAGGCGCAGGGAGGTCATCTTCCCGGCCGTAGGGATAACGTCGTTGGTGGATTGGCCGCAGTTTACATGGTCGTTGGGGTTGACGATGGAGTAATCCCCCTTCTTGCCGCCTAAGATCTCGATAGCGCGGTTGGCGATCACTTCGTTGGCGTTCATGTTAATAGAGGTTCCGGCGCCGCCCTGTATCGGGTCCACGATGAAGTCCTTGTGCATCTTCCCTTCTAAGATCTCGTCGCAGGCCTTGGCGATGGCGTCGGCGATCTTCCGGTCAAGAATACCGACTTCGCAGTTGGTTACTGCGCATGCCTTCTTAATATATGCCAGGCTGTTGATGATCTCCGGGTGCATGTTCAGCCCTGTAATACGGAAGTTCTCGGCGGCTCTTAAGGACTGTACACCATAGTAAACGCTTCCGGGTACGGCCTTTGTACCGATAGAGTCTTCTTCTGTACGGTAATCCTTCTCGTTTGTGATCATGTTATCTGTATTCATTATTTTTCGTCCTTTCTGTTGTTATCTGTCATTGCATTGCTTTGAAAGCTGTTAAGTAATATATGTGTCAGATCCTTGCCGCGCCGGTTCTTCTTGCTGCCTCGGCTACTGCTGCGGCTACGGCGTCCTTGATCCTTGGATCGAAGGGCTGCGGCAGGATATATTCTGCGTTCAGTTCATCCGGTGTCACCAGGTCCGCGATCGCATGCGCTGCGGCTACCTTCATCTCGTCGTTGATCTCAGAAGCGCGTACATCCAGAGCGCCTCTGAACAGCGCCGGGAAGCAAAGCACGTTGTTGACCTGGTTCGGGTAGTCGGAACGCCCGGTGGATATTACGGCTGCGCCGGCTGCCTTGGCTTCCTCCGGGAAGATCTCCGGGGTAGGATTGGCGCAGGCGAAGATAATGGGGTCCTTGGCCATGGTCTTTACCATATCGGCGGTCAGTGTTTTAGGAGCGGATACGCCGATAAATACGTCGGCGTCCTTGATTACCTCGGCAAGAGTTCCCTTCTGGCGGGCGCTGTTGGTAATTTTGGCCATTTCCTTCTTGATAGCATTCAGACCCTCGCGTCCTTCGTAGATAGCGCCTTGACGGTCTGTCATGATCACGTTCTTAAGCCCCATGGACATCAGAAGCTTGATGATGGCGATTCCAGCGGCTCCGGCGCCTGATGTGACGATCTTGACCTCATTGAGTTTCTTGCCGACTACCTTCAGGGCGTTGAGAAGTCCGGCCAGGGTGATCACTGCGGTTCCGTGCTGATCGTCGTGGAAGATCGGGATATCGCAGCATTCTTTGAGTTTGTCTTCGATCTCGAAGCAGCGCGGCGCGGAGATGTCTTCAAGGTTGATGCCCCCGAAGCTTCCGGCCAGAAGACTTACTGTCTTGACGATATCGTCGACATCCTTGCTGCGTACGCATAATGGGATCGCGTCAACATCACCGAATGCCTTGAACAGGACACATTTGCCTTCCATTACCGGCATTCCGGCTTCCGGTCCTATATCCCCTAGTCCAAGGACTGCGGTTCCGTCGGTTACGACGGCTACGGTATTCCATCTGCGGGTGAGATCGAAGCTTTTGTCAGGATTTTTCTGGATCTCCAGACAAGGCTCTGCAACTCCCGGCGTGTAGGCAAGGCTTAGAGCTTCCTTGGAATCTACGGCGGCTCTTGCAGTGACCTCGATCTTCCCTTTCAGGTTATAATGCATTTTCAATGATTCTTCAGCATAGTTCATAATTTGTCCTCCATGCTATCTTGCTGTTTTTAGGTTATATTATTTTTGACTGGTTTATTCTGACTTATGATTTTATTATAGGAATTCAGGGCATAAAAATCAAATACTTATAATTATATATTTGTTATAAGTAAATACTTATGATATGTGGAAAATATTGCAAAAAAACTATAGTCTGCTGTGTAAGTAAAAGAAATGATTATAAAGAAATGATTATATATGTTATATAATGTCAGAGTCAAAAGATTATGTATATATACTTGCATTCGATGGCAAAGTGGGATATTATGAATTAAAAACCGGATGATCTGCCGTGAATATGAGGTAAGAAGATGTTTCATGGAATGAACTATGTGATGGAAGTATATAAGGAGCAAAGTTTTTCGAAGGCGGCGCAGAATCTCTACATCTCTCAGCCGGCGCTCAGCGCAGCGATCAAGAAGATAGAGAAAAAAATAGGCGCCCCGTTGTTCGACCGGAGCGTCAGCCCGATCCAGTTGACAGAGTGCGGGAAAGAATATATACGGACTACGGAGAAGATACTGGATCTGGAGGATGAATTTGCTTATCATGTCGGCAATCTCCAGGAACTTCGGGCAGGCCATCTGTCCCTTGGGGGCACGTATTTTTTCGCTTCTTTTATCTTTCCGCCGTTTATAGAACAGTTCCGGCAGAAATATCCCCATGTGAACCTGGATTTTTACGAGGGGTCAACGATGGAGCTGGAGCAGAAGTTATTTAGCGGAGAGTTGGATATCGTGATAGATAACTATGATCTGAATCCGCAGATCTACCATAGGAAGCATTGCTTCCGTGAACAGCTTCTACTGGCGGTTCCGGCGTCATATGACAGCAATCGGAGAGCGGCGAATTACCAGTTGACTGCGTCTGACGTGGAGAAGGACCTTCACCGGAATCCCAGGTTTCCCGGGGTGCCGCTTAAGAAATTCAAGGATGATCCTTTTGTGGTGCTGCGCGCCCACAACGATACGCGGGAGAGGATAGACGCGATCTGCCAGAGGGAGAATATCCAGCCTAATTATATACTGAAGCTGGATCAGGTAATGACGACCTATCATCTCACTCAGTATGGAATGGGGATCTCGATCGTCAATGATACCCTGATCAAGCATCTGCATGCGGATTCGACGGTGATCTATTATAAGCTGGACGCCCCGGAGGCTCAGAGGGATGTATATCTGTATTACAAGAAGAATGCTTATCTGACACGGGCTATGCAGGAATTCCTGCGGATCGCCGCGCCGCAGGAGAGTGAGGATTGAACGCGGCAGTTTGGGCGGGGCAGTTTGGCTGTCATAATTGAACGGGAAGTCTGTATGGTGTACGGACTTCCCGTTTGTATCAGCTTGCTTTCTCGGCTTCTATATGCTGTATGTATTGCTGTACTTCCTGAAGCGTAGGAATAGAGGATTGGGCGCCTTTTCGCGTAACTACGATAGCGGATACATAGTTAGCGAAGACGGCGGCCTCTTGGAGGCTCTTTCCTTCTGCCAGCATGACAGCCAGCGCCGCTGTGAAGGAATCGCCGGCAGCGGTTGTATCAATGGCGTCTACAGGAATGGCGGGGATCCTGCATATCCCGGCCTCTTCGGAATCCACATAGACGCCCTTCTCTCCAAGGGTTACCAGAATGTTTTTAACTCCTTGACTTCTGAGCTGTCTGGAGGCTTCGGGAAGGTGAGATTCGATGCGGTCGATCCCCGTCAGCATCCGAAGCTCAGTCTCGTTCGGTTTGATGATATCTACATAGCGGTATAGTTCCTTAGGGAATTCCTTCGGAACGGGAGCCGGGTCGAGAATAACTGTCTTCCCTAATGCTTTTGCTTTTTTTGCGCCGTAACATACGGTTTCAAGCGGGATCTCCAGCTGAAAGATGATAAGATCAGCTTCCTTCAGAAGATCTATGTTATCGTCAATATCGCTGCATGATAAGGTGGCGTTCGCGCCTGAGACGACTACAATGCAGTTGTCCCCGTCGCTGTTTACGGTGATCAGTGCGGTCCCTGTCGTTGTCTCGGTTCTTTTTATAATCCGTGACGTGTCTACGCCGGCGCTGCCAAGGCTCGCCATCTGGATATCTGCATACATGTCGCAGCCGACAGCGCCGAGCATGGTGATATCGGCGCCCAGATATCCTGCGGCGCATGCCTGGTTGGCGCCTTTGCCGCCTGGGATCATTTCCATATTATTGCTTAAGATTGTCTCGCCTGTGGTCGGTGTATGGTCTACGTTGACGACCATGTCCAGATTCAGGCTTCCGATTACTAGTATTTTCTTCATAGTTGTCTATCCTTTCACGCTGCCTGCTGTGATTCCCTCCACGAAATATTTCTGGAACGGCAGGAACAGGCAGATTGGGATGATTGCGGATACCATGGAGCTTGCATAAATATAGGTCCACTGTATAGAACGTTCTCCGCTGAACTGGCTGATCGCAATCTGGATTGTGCGGATGTCCTTGGAGCGTGCGACGAGCAACGGCCACATATAAGAATTCCATTGGTTCATGAAGATCATGAGCCCTGCCGTAACAAACACGGGAACGGAGATCGGCATAATGATCTTGGTGAAGATCGTGGGCCATTTGGCTCCGTCTACTCTTGCCGCTTCTACCAGGCTTGGGGGAATGTCCTTGAAGAACTGGATAAAAAGGAAAGTAACCAGTCCGTCGGCAACGGCGGGTATGATCATTCCGGCGTATGTATCCACCATACTGAGGTTGCTTGCCACACTGTATAATGGAATGGCAATAGCTTCAAAAGGCACCATGAAAGAGATCAAAACCAGCGGATAGAGAATCTTCTTGCCTCTGAATTCAAAGCACGTGAATGCGAAGGCCGCCATGGAGTTTAAGATGCATCCGAATATGATCGTGAATACGGTTACGATCATCGTATTCATGATCGGCCGCCAGAATTCATGCTTTGTAAAAATGATCACATAATTCTCGAGAGTAGCGGCAGTGGGTATCAGAGATTTGATCGAGAACGGAAACATGTTCCGAAACAGATCATCCTGTGTGCGCAATGACGCGGAAAGGCAGAATAAAATCGGGAAAAGCGCCGCGACAGCCATAATGATCAGGGCGATATAGATCAATACTTTTCTGGTAAATGATTTTTGTTTTAATGTCATCTGTGCGCCTCCTTATCTGTCATGAATCTATTCTGCACAAAGCAGATCAGCATTACTATGATGAGCAATATAGTTACAAGGCAGGCTTGTCTCGGCCTGTTTGAATACTTGAAAGCAGATTTGTATGCTTCATACATTAATACATTGGTGCTTCCCTGTCTACAGTTTCCAAGATCATTAATAACAAAGATCAGAATATCAATCCAGAAACCCGCAGCCGTGTATTGAAAATTGTAAAAGATTATAATTATACACCATATGGTAATGTGAAAAACATATCTACTGCAAAAAGCTTTCAGATTGGGGTGCTGTTAAGAAGCGGTTCTCAGACGAACCTGATGCTGAACGGTATCCTGCATGCGGCACAGGAGAGCGGGTACAGCATTTTGCTGTATGACAGCGGGAACGACATGGAGATGGAACTTAAGCATATTACGTCTCTGTGTAAGAATAATGCAGACGGGATCATATGGGAGCCGGTATCTGAACAGAGTATGCAGTATGAACGCTATTTTACGGAGCAGAACATTTCGGTCTGTTATATTAACGGCTATACAGAGTGTTCTTTTCTTATAGATTTTGCACGGATGGGCTACATACTGACTCAAAAGCTGTTAGATTACAAGCACACGAGACTTGCCTGTCTGCTCAAAGAGAAGAGTCAGCGTTCCGCCCTTGTGTTAGAAGGCTTCAAGAAGTGTCTCTATGAGAATCAGATACCATACAGTGAGAAGATGGAGTTATATATTTCGGACAGGGAATATTTCTCTAAAATAATCAATTACGGGATATCGGGGATTGTCAGTTCTCATTTTGCGTCGTCGCTGATATTGTATGAGCAGATGGAGCGGCTGCATTATTATATTCCGTCGGATCTGTCGCTGGTAAGTTTGAAGGACGATGTCAGAGAAGGGATTTCCTTTCCTCATATTTCAAGCGTTAAGATTCCGTATTGTGAATTTGGTAGTTATATATGCATGGAGTTGATCGATAAGTGTGAGAAGAGGGAGCATGACCCGGAATATCTATTTGCGGCGCCGTACGTTTTTGACAATGAGGACAGCCTTGAGCCGCCGTCATTTATGCGCGTCAGAAAATCGTGGTTGTAGGCAGTATCAACCTTGATGTTACATTCAATGTAGACTGGCTTCCGCAGTCGGGAAGGACTACAACGATCTTGAATTCTGCTACTGCGGCAGGCGGGAAGGGGGCGAACCAGGCGGTAGGCGCGGCGAAGCTTAACAGGGAAGTATCTCTGATCGGTGAGATCGGCAATGATGCAGACGCGGCGTTTCTTTTTGATACGTTAGAGAGGGAGAATGTAACGACGCAGGGCGTGCACAGAGATCTGAACGCACAGACCGGGAAGGCTTATATCTATATTGAGAAAGGCGGTGAGAGTGCGGTAACGATTCTGTCGGGGGCGAATGGGAATCTGTCGGCAGCAGGGATCCGCAAGCGGCAGTATCTATTCAAGAATGCCGGGTTCTGTCTTCTTGCGACGGAGATCCCTGTTGAGACGGTCATCGAAGCGGCCAGGACGGCGAAAGAATACGGTGTGAAGAATATCCTGAAGCCTGCGGCTTTGAAGATGATTCCAGACGAACTTCTTAAGCTTACCGATATCTTTATCCCCAATCGCAAGGAGGCGACTACATTGTGTCCGGGTTTAAGTTCGGTGGAGGAGCAGGCAGAATATTTTCTGAAAAAAGGGATAGAAGCGGTTATTATTACACTTGGGGAGGATGGATGTTATCTGAAGACGGATGATACTGCGAAGTATTATCCGGCGGCGGATTTTGTCTCGATTGACGCGACGGGCGGGGCGGATGCGTTCATCTCTGCTTTTGCATCCTATATGAGCGAAGGATTTTCAATGGATAATGCGATCCGAATAGCGACGTATGCCGCGGGGTTTTGTGTATCCAGACAGGGAGTTGTGCCTGCGCTGGTGGATCGGAATACATTGGAGACGCATATCAGTAAGGTGGAGCCGAAGCTTCTGCGGGAGGAGAATAAGTAGACCTTGCCTTTTGCCCCGGCGGAGTTGATATATGTTCATAATCCCCCCTTATGAAGGGGGGATTGGAAGTATCGAAGACATTTTTATGCAAAAGCAGAAGAGAATACTTATAATTTTCGTCCTTTGCAGATACATAAGCTTTCAAATGTAACCTCGACCAGTGAAGTTGGATTTATGACAAAATCGGCAGATGTGATCTTATTATTAAAGAACTCGACCGATGTATCGTGGTCAAGGAATTTATTTAAATAGAGATATTGCTCAATTTCATCCGTGAGAATAATTGCAACCCGTTTCAGGCGTTCATCAGGGAAACCATTTGCAAAATGAACGCTTTTCATCATGCGTTTTAATTTTGTCTGAGGATAGGTCTCTTGAAGCCTCTGCCTGATCAATAAGACGATTTCCTCATAGGTCTCGCCTTTTAATTGGTTCAGATCATCTATTTTTATAATATTTTCATCGTGCAGGTGTCTGGCAAATGCAAATGCCTTTTCTTGTAAATCCATGATAATAGCTCCTCTCTGCATATGTTGTCATTGCTTTTTGTCAGTAAGTTCTATATGTTGTATGAAATAGCTGCATTTCATTGTCGTTTCCAATAGTACATTGTCATAAGAACTGATGATTTTCTGGGCGTTCCAAAGCCCGATTCCTTGATGCCCGGCTTTTGTGCTAAAGCCTTTTCGCTTTAAGTTATGCAGCATTACACCGTTATCCCGAAAACTGTTGCTTATGATGATTGATACGCCGGCTTTATCTTGAATAATATTTAAGCCTATTTGCGGCTGTTCTGTCTCCAATGCGGCTTCAATTGCATTGTCTAAAAAGATTCCCAGTATTCTGGCAAGGTCTACCGTGTCTATCAGAAAACTTTCCACTTTGCCGGGAATATCAATGGTGATATCGATCCCCAATTCATGGGCGTAAATCATTTTTACGGAGAGCAGGCTTTTGATTTCTAATACACCGATGTTGCTAAGCTGGTTTAGCTTATAATCTCCCTTCGTAATCAGATTCTTCGTTGGGAAGATTTTGCTTTCAAAAAAGAATTTTAATCTATCCATATCACCATCTTCAATATAACCGGAAAGAGAGAGCAGAATATTAACATAATCATGCTTAAAGGAGCGCAGGCCGTTATACATAGCTTCTAAATTCTGAGTGTAGCTCTGTAAGTCCTGCAGGGCTTTCTGCTTTGCTTCGGCCTGTATCTGTTCCAGATAGGAGCGGCGCATAGACAGAAGTAAAAAACACATCACAAGCAGATACCCTGAAATGTGTAAGACGTTATTGTAGATCATTCTGCCGATAGAACCGTTCTGGTCTGGAATCAAATTATCAAACAGATAGATGGTTATAAGGAGCAGTAATGCAGCGTCTATCACATACCACGTCTGCGAAAGGCGCAAAATGCCCTTGCCAGATAGGAATATCTTTTTCAGCAGCTTGCCGAAAAGCAGCGTGATCCAATAAAACAGAAAAATATAAATCAAACTGACGCCGAAAGAAAAATACCACTGATTTGATAAAGGTGAGGGAATCAGTGTATAAAGAAAAATTGACAGCAAATTCTCTGTCATAACGGCAAGCACACATCCAGTCATGCCCATAAAAACATTCTGTGGTGCGGTGTCCCGGCAGGTAACCAATCCATAAATACATACCGCCGCCAGAATACCGAACAGACCGTATGGAACACAGGCGAAGAGCGTTACAGGCATTCCGGCAGCCAACAGCAGTATATAAAGCACACTAAACGCTTTGATGTTCATATGTTGGGGCCATACATTGCGAATAGCAAGGGAAAGCCGAAAAAAAGAAAGCAGCATTTCAATATATTCCTTCTTACGATATTTACTTTCCTAATTATACTTTATACCATTCTTTATATCAACCGTCCTCTTGCAAAAATGACGAATAAGCGAGTGTTTTGTGAAAAGAAAAACGCACTTATTCATGAATTGGGGCATTTTATGACTGTTTTGAAAAAATTGCCGTTTTCTTTGGTATACTACCCCCATGGTAAATGAATTTATTGTTGGAAAGGAAGCAGGAAGCTATGAAGCATTTATTAAAAGGGGCTGCTGTAGCAGCAGTGGTATTGATTACTTTAATGATTATCAATATGTTTTGCAATATGCATAACATTCACTTAGACCAGACAGCGACAGGTACGATATCAGCAGTTTGTGCCATGCTGTTTTATCATGGATTGATTAAGAATGAAAAAAATAAAGATGATGAGAATGAAAAATAACGAATAATCATTTTACAAACGCCCACCACATAAATAACGGAGTATTGGTGGGCTGATTTGCTGCGCCTGAAAAGACTTAACAAAATTTTCATACAATTTCAGCACTCACCCCTTGACTTGGCTAATAAAATGCGTTATTGTTATATCGTAAATAGAACAACTACCTATTCAGCATTTTTAAAAGGAGGCTGTAACTATGAATATAAATAAATTTACGCAGAAGTCTATCCAGGCAGTCCAGGACTGTGAGCGTACAGCAATGGAATACGGCAATCAGGAGATCGAGCAGGAGCATCTTCTGTATGCGCTTCTTACCCAGGACGACAGCCTGATCCTGAAGCTTATGGAGAAGATGGGGATTGACAAGGACATTATCGTGAACCGTACAGAGGAAGCATTGCGCAAGCGCACGAAGGTGCAGGGCGGGCAGCAGTTTGTGGGCCAGGATTTGAATAAGGCGCTGATCCACGCGGAGGACGAGGCGAAGCAGATGGGAGACGAGTATGTATCGGTAGAGCATCTGTTCCTGTCTCTGATGAAGCATCCGAATAAGGAGCTTAAGACGATCTTCCGGGAAATGGGGATCAAGAGGGATGATTTTCTCAAAGCCTTGTCTACGGTCAGAGGCAATCAGCGTGTGACCAGTGACAATCCAGAAGACACCTACGATACGCTTAATAAATACGGATCAGATCTTGTAGAGCGGGCGCGGGAGCAGAAGCTAGACCCTGTGATCGGACGTGACTCGGAGATCCGCAATGTGATTCGGATCCTTTCCAGGAAGACGAAGAATAATCCGGTCCTCATAGGGGAGCCGGGCGTCGGCAAGACGGCGGTCGTGGAAGGTCTGGCGCAGAGGATCGTCCGCGGCGATGTGCCGGAAGGTCTTAAGGATAAGACCATATTTTCATTGGATATGGGCGCCCTGGTGGCAGGAGCCAAATACCGCGGAGAATTCGAAGAACGTCTGAAAGCAGTGCTTGAGGATGTGAAGAACAGCGACGGGAGGATCATTCTCTTTATCGACGAGCTTCATACGATCGTAGGCGCAGGCAAGACAGACGGGGCCATGGATGCGGGCAATATGCTGAAGCCTATGCTCGCAAGAGGAGAGCTTCACTGTATCGGTGCGACGACGCTGGATGAATACCGTCAGTATATCGAGAAGGACGCGGCCTTAGAGCGCCGTTTCCAGCCGGTTATGGTAGAGGAGCCGACGGTGGAAGACGCAATCTCTATCCTGCGTGGGTTGAAGGAACGTTATGAGGTCTTTCATGGCGTGAAGATCACGGACAGCGCGCTGGTTGCGGCTGCCACACTGTCACAGCGCTACATTTCAGACCGCTTTCTGCCGGATAAGGCGATCGATCTGGTGGACGAGGCGTGTGCGCTGATCAAGACGGAGCTTGATTCCATGCCGGCGGAATTGGATGAGCTGCAGAGGAAGATCATGCAGATGGAGATCGAGGAGGCGGCGCTTAAGAAGGAGGACGACCGTTTAAGCAGAGAACGTCTGGAACATCTGCAGCAGGAGTTGGCAGAGTACAGGGAAGAATTTGCCGGAAAGAAGGCGCAGTGGGACAATGAGAAGGTCGATGTGGAGCGTGTGCAGAAGATCCGGGAAGAGATCGAGCAAGTGAATAAGGATATTGAGAAGGCCCAGCAGTCTTACGACCTGAACAGAGCAGCGGAGCTGCAGTACGGAAGGCTGCCGCAGCTTTTGAAGCAGTTAGAAGAGCAGGAAGCGAAGGTGAAGGATGAAGACAAGTCTCTGGTGCATGAGAGCGTGACGGATGATGAGATCGGCAAGATCGTGTCGCGTTGGACTGGTATTCCGGTTACGAAGCTCAACGAGAGTGAGCGGAGCAAGACCCTTCATCTGGCGGAGGAGCTTCATAAGCGTGTGATCGGTCAGGACGAAGGAGTAGAATTGGTAACGGAAGCCATCATCCGCTCTAAGGCGGGGATCAAGGATCCGACCAAGCCGATCGGTTCCTTCCTGTTCCTTGGTCCTACGGGCGTGGGGAAGACGGAGCTTGCAAAAGCGCTTGCTGAGAATCTGTTTGATGATGAGAGCAACATGGTCCGTATCGATATGAGCGAGTATATGGAGAAATATTCGGTATCCAGGCTGATCGGAGCGCCTCCGGGATATGTGGGATATGATGAAGGCGGACAACTGACGGAAGCAGTCCGCAGGAAGCCTTATTCGGTGGTGCTCTTTGACGAGGTGGAGAAGGCCCACCCGGATGTGTTCAATGTCCTTCTGCAGGTGTTGGATGACGGGCGGATCACAGATTCCCAGGGACGCACGGTGGATTTCAAGAATACGATTCTGATCATGACCTCGAATATCGGTTCATCCTACCTGCTAGACGGAATTGACGAGCAGGGCAATATCAGCGAAGAGAGTCAGAAGCTTGTGATGGATGATCTGCGGGCGCATTTCAGACCGGAATTCCTGAACCGTCTGGATGAGATGATCCTGTTCAAGCCGCTGACGAAAGGAAATATTTACGGCATTATTGACTTACTGGTGGCGGATGTGAACAGGCGGCTGGCAGACCGGGAGATCTCGATCGCGCTTACGGAAGAGGCGAAGAATTATGTGGTGGAGGGCGGCTATGACCCGACCTATGGAGCAAGACCTCTGAAGCGGTATCTGCAGAAGAATGTGGAGACCCTTGCCGCGCGGCTGATGCTTAAGGGCGACGTGGGTGCACAGGATACGATTCTGATCGGTGTTGCGGACGGGAAGCTTACAGCCTGTACGGGTGTAAAATAATAATACTTTTTCGGGAAACGATTCCAGAGGGAGATGCACTTGTAAAAAAACGATAGCTGGAATATAATTATACTCAGGAAGCGGATGAGTCATCAACAGTGTAAAAGAAAGGTGTATCTTATGAAATGTTTTAATACGGCGGGAGTGTGTATTCCAAAGCTCAATTACATGGCAGATACATCGGCGGTGATTGAGCAGATTATTGCCCGTTATGTGTCGCCCGGAAAGTATTTTACAATAGACCGTCCAAGACAATGCGGGAAAACGACGACGTTATATCTCTTAGAAGAGCAGTTGAAAAATGACTATATTGTGTTAAGCTTAAGTTTTGAATCCGCAGACGAACTATTCGTTTCGCTCTATACACTGGCCGCGGGATTCATTCGTAAGACTGCGCGGATCTTGAAGGCGCAGGGGATAGAGGGGTCTATACTCAATGACTGGCAGCAGCCCATATCACAGGAGTTCCCTTTTGATGATCTGGGACAGAGGATCACAGAACTTTGCATGAGCTGCGGCCGGGATGTCATTCTGATGATCGATGAAGTAGACAAGAGTTCGGACAATCAGATCTTCCTGTCCTTCCTGGGGCTCCTCAGAGAAAAATATCTGGAGCAGATGAAGGGGAAGGATCAGACTTTCAGATCGGTGATACTTGCCGGTGTATACGATATAAAGAATCTGAAACTCAAGCTCCATCCGGGTGCGGAACCCAAATACAACAGCCCATGGAATGTCGCGGCTGACTTTGATCTGGATATCAATTTTTCTCCGGACGAGATTGCCTCGATGATCAGGGATTATGAAAATGACTGGAATATGGGGATCGATATTGCCTGGATGAGCAGTATCTTATATGAATATACGTCCGGCTATCCATTCCTGGTATCCAGGCTGTGCCAGATTATGGCGCAGAACGGTCGGGAAGGATGGAGCCGGGAGGGGTTCCAAGGTGCGGTCCGGGAACTGTTGAAAGCGCCCAATGCATTATTTGACGATATGAGTAAGAAGCTTGCAGAATATCCTGAACTAAAAGAGATGATCCATAGCATTCTGTTTCAGGGGAAAAAATATGCCTACGAGATCGAAAACCACAAGGTCAATATAGGGAAGATGTTCGGGTTTCTGGCCGAAAAACAGGGAATGGTCAGCGTCTCTAACAGAATTTTTGAGATGAAACTATATAATCTTCTGAGCTCTGAAAATGAGACAGACAGCAGGATCTTTACAGTTGCCGATATGGAGAAGAATCAGTTTGTCAAAGACGGCATCCTCCATATGGATCTGGTAATGCAGAAATTCTGTGAATATTTTGAAGAGATCTATGCAGATGCAGACGACAGATTTATCGAGGAGAACGGAAGAAGAATATTCCTGATGTTCTTAAAACCGATCATCAACGGAAGCGGGAATTACTATATCGAGGCCAGAACACGTAATATGAAGCGGACGGATATCATTATTGATTACAAAGGCATTCAAAGTATTGTCGAGCTCAAGATCTGGCATGGACAGGAATACAACCGGCGCGGTGAAGCGCAACTGGCGGAATATCTGGAATATTATCATCTGAAAAAGGGATACATGCTCAGTTTTAATTTTAATCAGAGCAAGAAGACCGGGATGCGGCAGATTAAATTAGACGGCAAGCTGCTGATAGAAGCGGTCGTATAAGAGGATGGCGGCGCAGTGTATACTGCGCCGTTGATGTATCAGCGAATCGTAGCTGTGTAGTGCAAACGAGCCGGATCTGTGTTATGATTGGAACAAATTTGTGTCAGGAGGCGGAAAGTGTGTCAGTCATATTTCATATAGATGTGAATTCTGCTTACCTTAGCTGGACGGCGGCAGAACAACTGAAAAACGGTGCGAAGAGAGACTTAAGACAGATTCCGTCCATTATCGGAGGAGATCAGAAGTCACGGCATGGTGTTGTGCTTGCGAAGTCGATCCCGGCGAAGAAGTACGGCATCCGTACAGGGGAGCCTGTCGTGAATGCCTTCCGCAAGTGCCCGGGACTTGTGATGGAGCCGCCGGATCACAAGTTGTACAGGCAGTACAGCGACAGGCTTATGGATTTCCTGAGGGAATATACCCGGGTGGGTACGGCAAGAGGTCAGGAAGAATATACGGCCAGCATTGAGCAGGTAAGTGTGGACGAATGTTATGTGGACGTCACTGAATTCGTGAAGCGTTACAGTTCGCCGGTCGACGGTGCGATGGAGATTAAGAATGAAGTCTGCCGAAGATATGGATTTACGGTCAATGTAGGGATCTCGAGCAATAAGCTTCTGGCGAAGATGGCGTCGGATTTCGAGAAGCCTAACAAGGTACATACATTATTTCCCGAAGAAATACAGGTGAAAATGTGGCCGCTGCCTGTATCTGAACTCTATATGGCGGGGCATTCCAGTGTAGAGATACTGCAGAAGCTTGATATCCATACCATCGGAGATCTGGCGCGTATGGATCCGAAGCTTATAGAACTGCATCTGAAGAGCCACGGCAGGAAACTGTGGGAATTCGCCAATGGTATCGGAAGCGACGTGGTTGAGGCTGAGCCGGCGGAGGCGAAAGGGATCGGGAATTCTACAACTTTATCTCAGGATGCGGTCTCTGAAGAAGAGGCGAAAGAGGTGTTGCGAGTTCTTGCCGCCAGCGTCGGCAGAAGGCTTCGAAGGGCGGGACAGAAGGCGAAGATGCTGAGTGTGGAGATCAAGTACCATACTTTCGAGAGCGTGTCCCATCAGAGGCAGCTTGGCAGGGCAACGAACCAGGATCAGGATATCTATGAGGAAGCGAAAGTATTGTTCCGGGAATTATGGGACGGCACGCCTGTCCGTCTTCTGGGTATCCGAAGCTCGAAGCTTGTCCAGGAGGACGAACCGGAGCAGCTAAGCCTGTTTGACCCGCAGTTTCAGCCGGATCCGAAGCGGGAGAAGCTTAACCAGGCGCTTGCGAAGGTGCGGGGGAAGTACGGAGACAGGATTGTCAGGAAAGGGATGTCTTGACAAAGAGATAATTACTGGATATACTAATAATCAGAAGAGCAGCTGCGAATTATATTTTTATAGTTTGCAGCTGTTCTTTTTGAGCTAGAAGAGATTGAATAGCAGGTATTAGTTATGAGACGGGAGGTAACTGTGATGAAGAGTGTTAAATGGAAAGAATTAGGGATAGATATTCTGGTCGACATTGCGGCGAGCATGCTGATCGCCGTAGGGATCTATAATTTTGCGCTGAATGCGAATTTTCCGGTGGCAGGGTTCTCGGGAATTGCGATCGTTCTCTACCATCTGTTCGGGCTTCCGGTCGGTGCGGGGACGCTTCTTTTGAATGTGCCGGTTTCCATCTTCTGTTATAAGTTCCTTGGCAGAACGTTTTTCCTTAAATCCATCAAGACGATGATCATATCTTCGGTATTTATGGATTATGTTGCGCCGATGTTTCCGGTGTATGACGGAAACCGGCTGCTTGCCGCGCTCTGTATGGGGATATTGAGCGGCGCGGGCTATGCGGTCGTATTCATGCGTGGTTCATCTACGGGAGGGCAGGACTTTATCAGTATGTCGATTAAGAAGGTGAAGCCTCATATCACGCTTGGAATCATTACTTTTATCCTGGATGTGTCGACGATCGTGCTGGGAAGCGTGCTTGTGTTCAAGGACATTGACGGATTCATCTACGGTGTGATCGTGACTTATCTGATGGCGATCGTGATGGACCGGATTCTGTATGGAATCGATGAGGGCAAGATGACGCTGATCGTGACGGAGCACGGCTCGCAGGTTGCGGAATGCATCGACGAGTATTCGGGAAGAGGGTCTACGATCCTGAAGGGAATGGGGAGCTATTCCAAGCAGCACAAGGATGTAGTGATGTGTGCGTGCAATAATAAGCAGATGTATACGATCAAGAAGCTGGTGAGGCAGATCGATCCGAAGGCATTTACGATTATTATGGAATCTAATGAGGTTGTGGGGGAAGGCTTCAAGGAAGATGTGTAGGCATTGGTAACAGTTCAGACAGGTCTGCGCATTCACTGCGCTGACCGTGCCATAGAATAGAGCATGAAAGCATCCGGTCCATCGCGAAGCGATTGGTAATGACCGGATGCCTGTAACAGTGAAGGTATCAGAACTGTTACAGGCATTGTGCTGAATTATTTGATTTATAAATATATATTATTGACATATTTGTTAAAATGTGATAATTTATTATTACAATAATAAAATATGTTACAATCATTTGTATAAGTATCAGGCCATTCACTCATAGGTAATGGCAGTTATATTTTGCAGAAGGAAGAGACAGATATGAATGTAGGCGCAGTAATCGCAGCGGCGGACAGGCCTCTTGGAATGGATGACGGCGGACAGATCGTGAAGATCGGGAACCTGACGTTAGCCGAGAGGATCGTTATTAATTTTCAGAGAGCCGGAATTAAGGATATTGCAGTGATAACGGGCGCTTCGGCAAAGCAGGTTGAGAAGTCGCTGCACCACTTCGGCGTCACGTTTTTGAAGAAGGAGAATTATGAGAGCTCGGAGTTGTTCGATTCTGCCAGGATGGGATTGGAGTATTTGAAGAACCGTTGCGATCAGATCTTTTTCTGTCCGGTGGACGTTCCTTTTTTTACGGAGCAGACATTAAGAAGTCTGTTAGAGCAGCCGGGGGAGATCGTGATCCCTAAGTATAACGGCAGAAGAGGGCATCCGGTGCGTTTTGATGCGGAGCTGGTTCCTTCGATACTTAAGTATCAGGGAGAACGGGGGCTTAAGGGTGCGTTGGATTCCTTGGGAATTGCGGCGTATGAGGTGCCGGTTGATGATGAAGGAGTCGTAGTGGATGCGGACGAACCCGGGAATTATCAGCATATTCTTAAGCTTCATGATGAGAAGCTGATGCGGCCGCAGGTGAAGGTAAGACTTGCGAATCACAGACCCTTTTTCGGACCCGGGGCAGTGACGCTGCTTCGGCAGATCGACAGGCTGGAATCGGTAAGAGAAGCCTGCGGGAAGATGGGGATCTCCTACAGTAAGGGATGGACGATCATCCGCACGGCGGAGGAAGAACTTGGATACAAGATCGTAGAACGGCGGCACGGCGGGAAGAACGGCGGCGCGGCTTATGTAACGGAGCGCGGCAAGAAGCTGTTATATAAGTTCGAACGGTATGAAGAACAGGTGGAGAAGGCGGCGCTGGAATTATTTGAAGATATTTTTTTGGGCACCGATTTGTTTTGAAAAAATAATCGAACGAAAACAGATGATGGGGAGAAGACACAGATGAAATTAATGAAGACAGAAGATGCAGTAGGACAGATATTATGTCATGATATTACACAGATCATCAAGGGAGTCACCAAGGACGCGGTGTTCCGTAAGGGGCATGTGATCCGCGAAGAGGACATTCCGGTTCTCTTAAGCGTAGGCAAGGATCATATCTATATCTGGGAGAATAACGAGAACATGCTCCATGAGAATGAGGCGGCGCAGATTCTCTATGATATCTGCAAGAATGACCATATGAGGCCGACCGAGGTCAAGGAGGGCAAGATCGAGCTGGTCGCAGAGTGCGATGGACTTCTTAAGATTGACAGAGATAAGCTTAACAGGATCAACTCCTTAGGAGAGATGATGATCGCCAGCCGCCACGGGGATTTCCCGGTGAAAGCGGGAGATAAGATCGCCGGGACAAGGATCATTCCGCTGGTGATCGAGAAGGAGAAGATGGAACGTGCGAAAGAGGCGGGCGGTGATGCTCCGATCTTCACGGTCCTGCCGTTTCAGAAGAAGAAGGTGGGGATCGTCACCACGGGCAATGAAGTATTTCACGGGAGGATACAGGATACATTTACCCCAGTGATCGCAGAAAAACTGTCGGAGTATGACGCGGAGATCATCGGTCATGAGGTCAGCGACGATGATCACACGCATATCACTGCATGTATACAAAAGCTGATCGGACAGGGCGCAGATATGGTGATCTGTACCGGAGGTATGAGTGTAGACCCTGACGACAAGACGCCGCTTGCGATCCGTAACTTTGGCGCAGAGGTTGTAACATACGGGGCGCCGGTACTGCCGGGGGCAATGTTCCTTCTGGCGTACTATGAGGGGAATATTCCTGTTATGGGACTGCCGGGCTGCGTCATGTATGCGAAGCGGACGATCTTCGACCTGGTGCTGCCGAGAGTGATGGCGGGAGAGATATTAGAGAAGAAGGACCTGGATATCCTTGGAGAAGGGGGCTTATGCCTGTCCTGTCCGGTCTGTACATTCCCCAATTGCGGGTTTGGCAAGTAGGCGCAAAGAGGAGAGAAGAAGAATGAAGGTGGTCATAATATGATGGAATTTTATAACAGGATAAAGAATGCGGATCCTAACCGTCAGAATCTTGCACTGACCGTCGTAGAAGGACAGGCGGCGGGGGAGAAGGCGCTGGTCATAGACCGCAGGCTGGCATGGGAATCCTCTGATGAAGGATATTTTACAGAGCACAGAGAAGAGATTGAACAGATTCAGGATCACGGCCTGGTATCTGTCGGCGGCCAGAAGGTGTTCTGCGAATTGCTGGGAGGAGAGAAGAAGCTGGTGATCTGCGGAGGCGGACATGTGTCTATTCCTATCATTCGGATGGGATTGATGGTAGGGTTCCATGTTACAGTGCTGGAGGACCGCCCCATGTTTGCAGATAATGCAAGGCGGGCAGGAGCTTCACAGGTGATCTGCGAGTCATTTGCAGAAGGGCTTAAGAAGATAGAAGGAGACAGAGATACCTTCTTTGTGATCGTAACGAGAGGGCATCGGTATGACCAGGCGTGTCTGGAGAGTATTGTGAGAAAACAGCATGCATATATCGGCATGATCGGGAGCCGGAGGCGTGCGGCGCTGGTGAAGGAGCTTGTGATCGAAGCCGGAGGAGATGCGGATGTGGTGAACCGCGTACATTCTCCGATCGGGCTTAACATTGGAGCGGAGACGCCGGAGGAGATCGCGGTCTGCATCATTGCTGAGATCATAGAAGCAAAGAACAGGAAGAAGCTAAGCGGCGGGTATTCCAAAGAGATGCTTCGGGCAATCTTAGAGACGCCGCAGGGTGAGGGCAAGGAGAATGCGGACGCTTCGGCGAACGAGGGAAAGATAATGACAACGATCGTAGCCCGCAGGGGTTCCGCGCCCCGGGCGGTCGGCACGAAGATGCTGGTACTGCCGGACGGAAGATGTGTGGGAACCATAGGCGGCGGCTGCGCAGAGGCGGAGGTCTTGCGAAAGGCGCTGTGGATGCTTAGGAGTCAGGAACCAAAGACAAAATTATGTCAGGTCAATATGACCGGGAAGGACGCCGAAGAAGAAGGTATGGTCTGCGGCGGCGTGATCGACGTATTCCTGGAGTCTGTATAAATAAGAGCGGAGAGGAAAAGGGATGTCATGAGAGATCAGTATCAAAGAGAAATAGATTATCTGAGAATATCGGTAACGGACCGCTGTAATTTCCGATGCAGGTATTGTATGCCGGCAAAGGGCGTGGAGTTCGTGGAGCACAGCGAGATCATGACTTATGAAGAGATCCTGCGGTTCTTAAGGATCGCTGCCGGGACCGGGATACGGAAGGTAAAGGTCACCGGAGGGGAGCCGTTTGTGCGCAAAGGGGTCTGCGGGTTCATCAGCAAGGTTCGGAATATCCCGGGAATCGAATCCGTCACCCTGACAACGAACGGGGCGTTACTGGAAGAGCATCTTCCTGAACTGGAAGCGGCAGGGATCACAGGTATCAATGTCAGCCTGGATACCCTGGATCCTGAGAAATTTCACCAGATTACAAGGTGTGATGATTTCGGCCGGGTGTGGAGCGGGATTCATGCAGCTGCGCAGACGAAGATTCCGGTCAAGGTCAATTGCATTCCCATGAAGGGCTGCAATGAAGAGGAACTTGCGAAGATAGCGGCGCTTGCGAAGGAATATCCGATTACGGTCCGTTTTATTGAGATGATGCCGATCGGGATGGGAACCGGGTATGCAAGGATTCTGCAGGACGAGATCAAGGAACTTCTGGAAGATCGTTTCGGAACGATGGAATTAGTAGATGAGATCCTTGGAAATGGCCCGGCAGGCTATTATAAGATAGCGGATTTTAAGGGGCGGATCGGATTCATCAGCGCGGTCAGCCATGAGTTCTGCGAAAGCTGTAACCGTATCCGTCTGACTGCTGACGGGATCTTGAAGCCTTGCCTGAACTTCGAGAGCCGGGTGAATCTCAAAGAAGAGATGCGAAGCGGGATGACGGATGAAGAGTTAGAGCAGTTGCTTAAGGAAGTGATCTATCATAAGCCCAGATGCCATGCATTTGGAGATGAGACGAAGAAGGATATACAGGAGAAACGCCGGATGGCGGGGATAGGAGGATAAAGATGGGAGTTGTAAGAGCAGTCTGCACCAGTGAAAGGCGCGGGATTCAGAAGAAGGATGTGGGGACCGCTGATTTTCAGGTGGGATTCGGAATTAAGGGGGATGCCCACGGCGGTAACTGGCACAGGCAGGTGAGCCTGCTGTCAGCGGAGAAGATAGATGCATTTAACCAGAAGGGAGCGGGGGTGAAACCCGGAGCCTTTGGGGAGAATCTGGTGGTGGAAGGATATGATTTCAGGAATCTTCCGGTAGGAACGAGATTCCAGTGCAATGATGTGATCCTGGAGATGACGCAGATCGGGAAGGAATGCCATACGCATTGCCAGATCTATCAGAAGATGGGAGAATGCATCATGCCGACCCAGGGAGTATTCGCCCAGGTGATCCGCGGCGGAAGCATTTCCGTAGGGGACGAGATGCGGATGCTTGAAGATAAGGATACGCGGTATACAGCGGCGGTAGTGACCATGAGCGATAAGGGCGCCAAGGGAGAGAGGGAGGATACGAGCGGGCCTCTGATCTGTAAGATGCTTGAAAAGGCGGGATACCGGGTCGCGGAGAAGCTGCTCATCCCGGATGATCAGGCGAGGATAGAGAGGGAACTGACCCGGCTGTCCGACGGCAGGCAGGTGAACCTGATCCTTACGACGGGAGGAACCGGGTTCTCCGAGCGTGACCGGACACCGGAGGCTACCATGGCAGTCGCCACGAGAAATGCGCCGGGTATCGCGGACGCGATCCGTATGCATTCATTGTCGATAACCGGAAGGGCTATGCTTGGAAGGGGCGCATCCGTGATCAGGAACAAGACCGTGATCGTGAATCTGCCGGGGAGCAGGAAGGCAGTTCAGGAGAGCTTGGAATACATATTGCCGCATCTGGAGCATGGAATCCAGATATTGACGGGAGATACCTCAGAATGCGGGGGGAAGTAGGAAAAGGCGTGATTTAAAAAGTTTGCCGGCGGCAGGCTTTTTAAATGGATAGCGATTATTTTTAGAAAAATAATCGAAAAAGAAGGAGGATATAGATGTTTAAGAGAGCGGCAAGCACTTTGTTGATGGGAGTTTTGATAGGAACGATGCTGACGGGGTGCGGCGGTTTGGACAAGGGAAAGGCGCCGAAGGAACCGTCCGCGAAGGACAGCGCAGATACACAAGGAAGATCAGAAGGCGGCGCCGCAGAAGAGACGGAGATCCAGGTATTCATTGCTGCCAGCCTCAATACGGTTATGACAGAGCTGGCAGAGAAATACAACGAAGAGCACCCGGAGGTGAAGATCACGTATAATGCGGACAGCTCCGGTACATTGCTGACCCAGATCCAGGAAGGGTATGAGTGCGATATTTTCTTCTCGGCGGCGTCAAAGCAGATGGACCAGTTAGAAGAGGACGGGCTTGTAAAAGAAGGTACGAGAGTCAACGTGGTTAATAACCAGGTAGTGGTTGTGACCTTGAAAGACAGCGGGACGAAGGTGACCGGGCTTGAGAATATCGGAGAGGCTAAGAGCTTCGCGCTGGCGGGAGGCAGTGTCCCGGTTGGGAAATATACCAGACAGGCATTGGTGAAGCTTGGGAAGATAGAGGAAGCAGAAGATGTGTCTGCAATTACTACAGAGCAGGTTTCGGATGCGCTGGGCGGCATGGAGATCAGCGAACAGGACAATGTGAGCAAGGTATTGTCTGCGGTGGCGGAAGCCTCCTGCGAGGTCGGGACCGTTTATTATTCTGATATCTACGGATATGAGGATCAGCTTAAGATTCTGGAGACGGTAAGTTATGATCTGACAGGGAATGTGATCTATCCCGCTGTCCGGGTGGTGAATGATGAGGCGGACGCTGCGCAGAAGGCAGCGGCGGATGATTTCATGAAGTTTATCCTGTCGGATGAGGCGAAGGAGATATTCGATTCTTATTATTTTGATACGGATGTAGAATAATTCCGTATTCTATGTCTGATGCGCCGCCGTCTGCGGCGGGACTTTGAATGTGATGGGAGTAATTGAATGTGATGGGAGTAATTGAATGTGATGGGAGTAATGATATGGAAGCGATAATGGAAATTATGAATGATCTGGACTGGAGTCCGCTGTGGATCTCCTTGAAAACAGGAGCGGCGGCGACTTTTATATCTTTCTTTTTCGGAATCTATGCCGCAAGAAAAACGGTCAAAGCAGCGCCGGGGAAGAAGGCGGTCATAGACGGGATCCTGACGCTTCCCATGGTTCTTCCGCCGACGGTTGCGGGGTTCTTCCTTCTGCTTTTATTCAGCAGGAGAAGGCCTCTTGGAATCTTGCTTTATGAGAATTTTGATATCAAGGTAGTGCAGACCTGGCTTGGATGTGTGATCGCGGCGACGGTGATCGCATTTCCTTTGATGTACCGGAATGCCAGGGCGGCGTTTGAACAGATCGACGTGAATCTTGTCTATGCGGGAAGGACGCTTGGAATGTCCGAGATGCGGATCTTCTGGACGGTGGTGATTCCAAGTGCGGGGCCTGGGATCGCATCCGGCACGATCCTGACATTTGCAAGAGCTCTTGGAGAGTACGGGGCGACTTCTATGCTGGCGGGAAATATTCCGGGGAAGACGGGAACGATATCCCAGAAGATCGCCATGGTGATTCAGGACGGTGATTACGCGACGGCGGGAATCTGGGTCGTGGCTGTGATACTCATTGCGCTTGCGGTGATTATCCTGATGAACCTGATCTTAGGAAAAAGGATGAAGACGGTGAAGCGGTGGTAGACAATGCAGCGCAGTAATGACGAAAGAAAGGGAAATCAGATGGGGCTTGCGGTTCGTATTAAGAAAAAATTAGGTGATTTTTGTCTGGATGTTGAATTTCAGAGCGAGTCTTCACGCATCGGTATCCTTGGCGCATCCGGCTGCGGGAAGAGCATGACGCTAAAGAGCATCGCAGGGATCGAGACGCCGGACCAGGGAGAGATCACGGTGAACGGGCAGGAATTCTATCATTCGGATGAAAAGATAAATGTGAAGCCGCAGAAGCGTAAGGTGGGATATCTCTTTCAGAATTACGCATTATTCCCGACCATGACGGTGGCGAAGAATATTGAGGCCGGGTTAAAAGGATCGAAACAGGAGAAGAAAAAGAGAGTGGATGAGATGATCCGAACCTTCCAACTAGAGGGGTTAAAGGACCGCCTGCCGGGAGAACTGTCCGGAGGGCAGCAGCAGCGGGCGGCGCTCGCACGGATCATGGCCTATGAACCGGATGTGATCTTATTAGACGAGCCGTTTTCCGCGATGGATATGTTTCTTAAGGACCGGCTGCAGCAGGAATTGATCGAAATGCTTTCGGATTATCGCGGAATTGTGATCCTGGTGTCCCACAACAGAGATGAGATCTATCGGTTCAGTGAAGAATTGATCATCATGGACAGAGGCGCGGTGGTCACATCCGGGAAGACGAAAGAGATCTTCGCCAATCCCGGTAAGAGAGAGGCAGCGCGCCTTACCGGATGTAAGAATATCTCGAGGATCCAGCGGCTTGATGCCCACAGGATGAAGGCGCTTGATTGGGGCGCAAAGCTTACGCTTCAAAGAGAGATACCGGAGGATACCGCTTATGTCGGATTCCGTGCGCATGAATTTATCCCTGTCTGGGGAGAACGGCGGGAGAACTGTATCAGGGTGCGGCTTGCGGGACAGGCGGAGCTGCCTTTTGAGAAGAATTTTTATCTGTTCCCGGAGACAGGGCAGACGGATCCATGCGGCGAAGAAGGGGACGGGGAAGAACGGCAGGATATGCAGAATTTGTGCTGGTTTCTTCAGAAGGATAAGTGGCGGATGCTGGAAGATAAGGGGATGCCGGATTACCTGCAGTTTCGGGAGGAGCAGTTGTTGCTGCTGTCTTAGGTATTCCTATGCCGATAGTTTAAGCTGTTACCATTTTGCTAATCATCTAACAAAATTTACTGTGTCATTTTGGGGTATAATGTTGTAAAATAATATTAGCATTCAAGTTTTATGAGTGTGATGAAGATGATCTGATAATTGTAAAACCAGAATATGATGAATATTGTTATGGATTAATACAAGAGGTAAGTATTTCATTTATTGATTATGAAAAGATTGATTGAATATATGTTTCTTCTCTTATTAGCCACGGCCGCATGGAAAGATATCCATACAAGGCGCATCCCCAATGTGATCGTCCTTGGAATAGCGGCGGCAGGTATCTTCTCTATTCCGTTTTTCCCTGCAATCAGTCTTGCGGACAGAGGGATCGGGATATTCTGTGTGAGCCTTCCCCTTCTGGTCCTTACATGGATCGTGCAGGGATGCTTCGGCGGCGGAGACATTAAGTTAATGGCTGCCAGCGGAATATTCCTGGGATGGGAAGCTAATCTTGAGGCATTCGCGCTGGCAGTTTTCTTGGCCGGGGGTTATTGTATCTGGATGCTTCTTAGAAAGAAGCTTAGCCGAAGGGAGCGGATCGCATTCGGACCATTTTTATGTGCGGGAATCGTTGCAAAGATGCTTATAGCTCTTTAATTCCGGCTTTATTCCTTTTATCTTTTTGTTGGTTGACTTTTATTTTGCGGAAGGGATATACAGTCTATGAACAGCTGAATGTATAGCGGAAGGGAGGCAAGGTTTATGCCGCAGACAATACAAAGCCTGATAGATCAGTATATTTCGGAAATTAAGAAAATATATGGTTCCTATGCCAGAGGAGATTTTAGAGTGGATTCAGATGTTGATATTATGATATTGCTTGATATGTCTGAATTGGATTTAAAGGTATATAGTCAGGAGCTTGCTTATATGACCTATGATTTTAATTTAGATAATGACCTTGATATAAAACCAATTGTTAAGAATGAGGATCAGTTTAGAAAATGGATTACAAATTATCCGTTTTATGCAAATATCCATAAAGAAGGGGTAATTTTATATGGAGCAGCCTAAAAAAGATATATGATGACTTTTACATTGCCAGCCGTGAAGAGTCTGAGCGGCAGATTATGACTGCCGATGAATTTATAAGGTTGGACGAAAGCTATTGTGTAAAACAAATTGATTCATCAGAAAAGAGTTAGCATTTTTGGCGGGTGGGGGCTGTCGGTTAATAGATAGTCATGAACAGGGAGGCATGTGACTCGTCGAGTCACATGCCTCCCTGTAATTATCCCTATAAAAAGAGAAAAAGATGGCTAACCATAACCATCTTTCCTCCGCTACATGTTATAATGTAGCTATGCACAAACATGATTATTATAACCAATTTTTTGAATTAGGGCAACAGAAAATTAACTTCAAATTTTATGAATTGAGTTTACCTGATGACGATCCGGTCTTTACCCTTAAAAATGTCATGGAGGAGATGGATTTTACTGCTTTATTAGCTCAGTATTCCGGGAAGGGGAAAAGAGAAGAAACGCCGTCAAGAACATCTGGAGAAGAAAAAGTACCGCTATTATATCTTCTGTGAGGGCGAACAGACGGAACCCCAATACTTTGCAGGCTTTAAGCGATTGATTGAAGAGAATCCTATTTATAAAGATATGGTGCTGATAGAAATAGAGCCTTGTGCTGTTTTCACATACCTCTCAGCCATACCAATTACGCGCATTGTATAAGCTACAAAAGGGGCAGATTTGGTGTGTGTATGATAAAGACAGCTTCCCAGCAGATGATTTCAACGGTGAGGTTTTGCGTGCAGAGCGGTTGAATAAGGAGAATCCTGAATTACAGTATCATACAGCGTGGAGTAATGAGTGTATTGAGTTTTGGTTTCTTTTACATTTCGCTTATTATACATCAAATAATCATAGGACGGAATATATTTCTTTTTTTAATGATAAGTTCAGAGAGCTTGGGATTGGGAAATATCAGAAAAATATGAAGAATATTTTTGATATTTTGATGGAGAAAGGAAACCCTAAGTTGGCAATACGATATGCAAAACGGATTATAAAAGATGGACGAGGTAAGACACCGACAGAAATTGCGCCGGGAACTGAAGTGTATGCGCTAGTGGAGGAATTAGCGAAATATTTGCCAGAGAAATAAAAGATTATTTTTGAAGGAGAGATGTTTATGGAGCAAATCTCCAAACTGTTATAGTTTTTAGAGAAGAGTTGTTTTACAGACGGGTTCAGAGGGCAGAACTTGATTGTACGAGTTGTTATATTGTGATAACTGGATAGATAATTATGGGGTTGATACTTACTCAATCTTTTATAAATAAGGAGACTGCAAAATGATAGACTTTGCCCCAGGCATGAGAACCATCATTCGGGACGAAGAATGGATGGTGAAAAAAATTGAAACAAATAGTCTTGGGAACAAGATTTTATATTGTATTGGTGTTTCTCCGTTAGTGAAGGATCGAGAATCAATCTTTCTTGCTGATTTGGAAGAGGTTCAAATTGTTGATCCTGCAGAAGTTAAACTGGTAGCCGACAGTTCTCCATTCTATAAGAGAGCCTTGCTATATTTGGAAAGCCAATGGCGTCAGCAGATTCCTACTGATACAAACCTACATATCGGACATCAAGCGGCGATGGACTTGATGCCTTACCAGCTTGATCCGGCGAAGCTTTCTCTGCAGCGTCCGAGGCAGAGAATCCTTATTGCAGATACTGTGGGTCTTGGAAAAACACTCGAAGCGGGTATCTTGATGTCGGAATTGATTGCCCGTGGTAAAGGTAAGAGAATATTAGTTGTCACCGTTAAGAGCATGATGACACAGTTCCAGAAAGAAATGTGGAACCGTTTCACCATTCCTTTGGTGCGCCTTGACTCAAACCGTATTCAAAAGATTCGTGCCAGTTTACCGTCGATTTACAATCCATTTTTTTATTATGATAAAACGATAGTGTCTATTGATACGCTGAAACGAGACGTGGAATATCGTACACATTTGGAAAATGCGTATTGGGATATTATTGTTATCGACGAAGCACAGAATGTTGCAGAACGTGGAGATCATCAGGCACAGCGTTCCCGTTTGGCAAAATTACTTGCAGATCGAAGTGATACGATGATAATGCTGTCTGCAACTCCTCACGATGGCAGAGCGAAGAGCTTTGCTTCACTAATGAATATGCTTGACCCGACTGCTATTGCAGATCCGCAGAATTATACGTCAGAAGATATTAAGGGCCTTTGTATCGGGAAACTACAGAAAAAATGGAAACACAAAGTGAAGAGAAGTGGAGTCTTTTATGCTGAAAGGCTTCACTAATTTTGTGGGGGTCGTTGTATAATGACTTGATTTGGTATAAAATAGTTTTAAATTAGTTCTAGAAAGTTATAGATTAGTCATAGAATTTAGTCATAGAAATAATAAAAGGCGGTGGATACTATGATTTATGCAGACAATCAGCTAAAAGAGAAGATCTTAAAATTAATGGATACTTTTGAAAATGAAGTAATTGAATTTAAAGAAGCAATTATTCTTTCAATGATATTGGAAAATATTTTTCTGCTTTGAGTAATGAAGCTAATTTGCGAGGATTGCAAGAAGCATGGCTGGTCTTTGGAATATCTGATGAGAAAGAGATTGTTGGAACGGAATTTCGGAAACAAGGAGGACTGCACAGCCTAAAGAAGGAAATAGTGAATGGAACAAATGAGCGATTGACATTTATGGAAATCTATGAACTAACGATGAATGGATGTCGAATTATTGCATTTCAGATCCCTCCAGCAATACGGGGAATACCGACCACATGGCAAGGAGCGGCATATGCAAGAGAATATGAATCTGTATCGCCTTTGCCTATGAATAAGGTTGATTTAATCAGAAGCCAGATAGGAGTGGACTGGTCAAAGGAGATAGTAAAAGAAGCATCTATAGAAGATTTGGATGAGGAAGCAATTAAACGGGCACGTGAACTTTTTTCAAAACGCCAAAAGGATCGTAAGAAAGCGCAGGAGATTTTAAAAAAGTTATCAGACATTGAAGTGTTAAATAAAGCGGGAATAACAATTAAAGGAGAAATTACCAGGACAGCATTGTTTCTTTTAGGGAAAAGTGAATCCAGTTATTTTTTTGACGGTTTTATTCCAAGATTAACATGGACTTTGTACAATGCTGACAATACAGTGAAAACATATGAGCATTTTGACATGCCTCTACTTTTGGCAGTAGACGAAGTATATTCTCGAATTAGAAATGTAAAGTATCGCTATATTGCTGGGCAGCAAACACTATTTCCGGATGAGGTTGATCAGTATGAGCCAGAATTGATAAAGGAGATTATAAATAATTGTATTGCTCATCAAGATTATCGTTTACGTGGAAAAATCAATATTGAAGAGTTTGAGGATAAACTTGTTTTTATGAATGAAGGAGCATTTATCCCGGAAACTATTGAACAAGCGTTGGAGCCAGGATATAAACCGCCTTATTATCGAAATGTATTTTTGTGCAATGCAATGGTAAATTTGTATATGATTGATACTAATTCTATGGGAATACCGATGATGTATCAAATTCAAAGAGATAAGTGTTTTCCTTTACCAACATATGATTTAGAAACACTCAACCGGGTTAAGGTGACTGTATTTGGAAAAATCATAGATAAAAATTATACACAACTTTTATATTCAAATGGCGATTTAGATATACAAACTGTATTTTTGTTAGATAAGGTTCAAAAGAAAGAAACAATATCTAAAGAAAATTTTAGGATATTAAAAAAGCAAGGCTTGATAGAGGGGAGGTATCCAAATTTATTTGTGGCTTTTAAAGTAGCAGATATTGTGGGACAAAAAGCGGACTATATACGAAACAAAGGATTAGATGATGATATTTGCAAACAGTTAATAGTAAAGGCCTTAGAATCTATGGGAGAAGCAAGTAAGCATGAATTGATGGATGTATTAGACAAGGCATTACCGGATGTATTGAGTGAAAATCAAAAATCAAAAAAAGCATCAAATCTATTGCAAATATTAAAAAATGAGAAAATAATTGCGACAAAAGGTAAAAACCGGTATGCAAAGTGGTATATAGTAAAATGATTACTAATGTATACAAGGAGTTTATGCTGTATGCGATAGGTAGAAATATCAATAAATATCATCGCTTCTTGAACAGCAAACTCCAGAAATTTAAAGGAAAAAAAGAAGAAAATATCGCTTCATGAAAGGTGTGGTTCAACAGAAGGGGAACCTTTATTTAGTGCAGCCAAAAATAATGCTTCCTCCTATAAATAGAGATACCCCACAGAATGTGCCAGTGCTAAACGGCATCATTTCCGCAGGGTGTCTCTATTTTTCTTTAAAATCGGAAGAAATCGGTATTAGCCGACTGCCCCTTAGCATTGTCTTTATTCCTCAGAAACATATATAGGGAAGCAATCTGCAGGATTTTTTATATTGCGGTAATAATCTATGAAGCGTTCAAGGAGTTCATCTTGAGACGTTGTCTCGCCGATTAATTCCATCTCATCAAGCGCTTTCTGAGCATTTCCGTCAATCTGGTATGCCTGGATCGCTTTTTCTTCTATATGCTTCGGGGCTTTCTCAAGCGTCTGCCCTTCTTCCCAGATCACAAGCTTGTCTTTCTTGCCTTTTCCCCGATAATTGATAGAAGTACAAGTATAAGTAGAATCAGGGTAAAGATTTGAATAGAAATCTCCGGAAACTTCCGCTGGGAATATGATGCTCATGGTGTCATAATAAAAATATTTTTCTTCGTCTACAGACAACGGATACTGACAATGTAATTCGTAAAAGCCTTCGTGTTTGTCCGAGGTTTTGTCAATAATGTCCATTGATCCCAGTATCGGCGGATTGACCAGCTTCGGGAATTCCAGCGTACAGTAGATGTCCCCGCCCGCCAGTTGGTAGAGTTCCGTGATCTTAATATCTTCTGCCGGTACGGCAAAGACGCTTGATTCCAGGAATTCCGTCCAGCCGATCTTAACTAAGGCTCCGCCAACCAATAGAAAGAAACCGAGTATTATAATGTTCAGGAAGGTGATCTTCTGGCGGTACTTCCTGAGAGATTTTACGAACCGCGCCCCTTCTTTGTCAGTCTCTTCCGGGATGGCAGAGACAGGCGGGAATGTCTCTTTGGCCTGTTCATAGGCCTTGCGGCAGCCGGCGCAGTCTTCGATATGCTCCTTGATGATTCGGCTGCTTTCTTCACTGCAAACGTCGTCTTCGTACAGGATCAGCAGATCCCGGATCACCCCGCATGGTACGGGTGCATTCTTCGAAGCGTTCAGATAGCTTTGGTCATGTTTGGAATTCGTATTATTCGTAGTATTCATATTCGTACCCCTTTCATTTGAAAATGATCTGTTCGCGGATTTTTGATTTTGCCCGGTGATAGGTGACCCTTGCCCAGCCTTCCTTCCGGCCGAATATCTCGCCGATTTCCCGGAAGGACAGCTCGCCGAGCGTCCTCAGCGTGAATACTTCCTTGTAAGGTTCCTCCAGATAATGAAGGACCTTATAGATAGAGAGCGCTTCATCCTTGCTGATACACATGGATTCCATGCTGTGCTGTGAAGAACTCTCACTGTCAGAGATCTTATCTTCTGTCTCCTGGTGTTTCGTCTTTTTTATGTGGGACAGGTAAGTATTCTTGGCAATCTGAAAGAGCCAGGTTTTAACGGAGCATTCGCCGCGGTATTTGTTGATATTCTTCAATACCTTAAAGAAGGTTTCCTGAGTGATTTCCTCGGCAATATCCGGGCTTTTGCTGATGGCCAGGATGAAGAGATAGACGTCTTTGAAATACAATCGGTACATTTCCTCGAAATCCATGGTGTATCACCTCCTTTATTAATTAGACTCCCCGGGGTACGTTTTGTTACAGGAATTCTCCTTATTATTCGTATAAGCTGCCAATCAGATGATCAGCCATATAATCAGAGACCTCCATATAATCGTGCGGGAACATTGAGAAAATGTCAAGCAGAGATTCAGAAATGCAAAATATTATAGACAACCTGAATGCGGATGTGGTATGATGAACACCGACACTATGTGAATACTCTTTGCTTGGTATCAGGCAGGGGGTATTTTTTATCTTATAGGAAAGACCGTGCTGTTATAAAGTGTTAAAGTCTATGACTTTCCTATGATAAATCAGGAAGGAATGTTTTTATATGGAAGAAGTAAGATTTGAAGATCTGGGACTGTGTCCGGAGATCATGAGAGCAGTGAAGAAGATGGGTTTTGAGGAAGCGTCGCCGATCCAGGCAAAAGCGATCCCGGTTATGATGTCGGGGAAGGATCTGATCGGACAGGCACAGACCGGGACCGGCAAGACGGCCGCATTTGGGATACCGCTTCTTACGAAGATCAATCCTAAGAATAAGAAGCTGCAGGCGATCGTACTGTGTCCGACCAGAGAGCTTGCCATACAGGTAGCGGAAGAGATCCGCAATCTGGCGTATTATATGCACGGCATCAAGGTGCTGCCGATCTACGGCGGGCAGGAGATCGTGAAGCAGATCCGCTCCCTGAAGAGCGGCGTACAGTTGATTATCGGAACACCTGGACGTGTGATGGATCATATGCGGCGAAGAACGGTGAAGATGGACCAGCTTCACACGGTCGTATTAGATGAGGCGGACGAGATGCTCAACATGGGTTTCAGGGAGGATATTGAGACGATATTGGAAGAGGTGCCAAAAGAGCGTCAGACGGTGTTGTTTTCTGCGACCATGCCTAAGCCGATCCTGGAGATCACGAAGAAATACCAGACGGATGCCGAGCTTATCAAGGTGACCAAGAAGGAACTGACGGTTCCAAGCATTGAGCAGTATTATTATGAAGTAAAGCCGAAGAATAAGGAAGAAGTGTTATCAAGAATCCTTGATATCTATAATCCTAAGCTGTCGGTCGTGTTCTGCAATACGAAGAAGCAGGTGGATCTTCTGGTAAACGGGCTCTTAGGCAGGGGATATTTTGCCGCGGGGCTGCACGGAGATATGAAGCAGGCGCAGAGAGACCGGGTCATGGAGGGCTTCCGCAAGGGGAAGACGGATATCCTGGTGGCGACGGACGTTGCGGCGAGGGGGATCGACGTGGATGAAGTGGAGGCTGTCTTCAACTATGATCTTCCGCAGGATGATGAATATTATGTACACCGTATCGGCCGGACCGGAAGAGCGGGACGCGTGGGACGGTCCTTTTCCTTTGTTTCCGGCAGGGAGGCATACAAGCTTAAGGAGATACAGAGGTACTGCAAGACGAAGATCTATGCGCAGAAGGTTCCGTCGCTGAATGACGTGGCGAATACCAAGATAGAGAAGCTGATGGATACGGTGAACCGGATGATCGAAGAAGAAGATCTGACCGCATACCTACAGTTGGTCCAGTCGGAGGTCAACGATTCCGATTATACCAGTATGGATATTGCGGCGGCGCTTTTGAAGCTGTGTGCAGGGGGCAAAGAAGAGCCCCAGGAGACATTTGCCGATACGGGGGCGGAAGAACCAGGGATGGTCCGTCTGTTTATTAATGTCGGTAAGAAGGATAAGGCAAGGCCGGGAGATATCCTTGGGGCATTGGCAGGCGAGAGCGGAATTCCGGGCAGAGTCGTAGGCACGATCGATATGTACGATAAATACACGTTTGTAGAGGTCCCTACAGAGTATGCAAGGGAGATCATTAACTCTGTGAATCATACGAAGATCAAAGGGAAATCAGTGGCAGTCGAGCCGGCCAATCAGAAATAAGCCCCGATAGCGATATGCATTGCTATGCTTCCCGCTCGATTCCCTTTGACGAGAGGAATTTTTCGACATAGGCGTCCCATTCCTTTTCCAGTGTTTTGTCCATGGAGAAGGTGTTCATGGAAATGCCTGTGACACATTGTAGGATCGATCCGTCATAATGAAAGTTCAGATACAACCCGGTAATGTCTTTTGGGCTGAAAGAGGTTATCTGATGTTCCAGGAGGAATGCTTTGAAGTCTCCGGGGGCAAGCGACAGTATGATCTTGAAGTTCAGCGGGGTGCGTTTCCCGCGGATGATGCTCAGGCAATATTCGCGCAGATCCTTCCAGCAGGCGTAATCCTGCTCCGGCTTCTCATCGAAGAAATCCTTGTGAAGGTAGCCGTCTATGGTATATCTGCAGAATGTGGTGATCTCTCCCTCGATCAATGCAAACTGATCGAAGGTATCACGAAGGAGCAGATGAGACATACAGGATTTGGCTGATAATGTAAACAGATTCATATATTGATCTCCTTTCCGCTGGGGGTGTGTTCTGATGGGTATAATTTTAGTATAGCATATATTTGACTTTTAAGGGGAAAAACAGTACAATGTGTACAGATTATAAGCTGTATGAATGTAACAGTACACGAGTCTGAACTGTTGCCTGACAGAGGGAGTACGCGGCTATCGTGAAGAAACAAGAGAAGAAGACGAAGAAAAGTGAAGACAGGGATATCGTCCTGCGCATGGCGGTTACTGCCATGATCGTCTGGATGATCTTCGGAGGGATCGTTTTTGCCATAGGCGTGATGAACCCCAGGGAAGATCCAAGGGCGGGTCTTGCAAGGCTTGAACAGATGGAGGCGGAAGATACGGAAGAGATCGACGGTCAGATCCAGGCGTTAGAGGAGGCAGAGCGGGCGGCGGATGAGGCGTGGGCCAACAGGCCGCTGAACGAGAAGTTTGCCAATTCATATGTGATAGGCGATTCAATTGCCCAGGGCTTGTACGAGCAGGCGGTTTTGGACGGTGCATATGTTACGGCAGAGCAGGATACAGGCGTATGCAGATCGGAAGTCAGCATGATCGAGAATCATGTTTCAAGAGCGGTGGAGGTAGGTCCGCAGGTGTTGTTCTTATGCTACGGCCTTAAGGATGTAGAAGCGGCGTCGGGGAATGCGGATATATTTGCAATGGCATATAAGAGCGTATTGGACACGCTTAAGGAGAAGCTGCCAGAGACAAGGATCTATGTCAATAGTGTTCTGCCGGTTACGCAGGCTGTGACCGACGAAAACGAGCTGTACGGCTGTATTCCCGAATATAATGAGAAGCTTAAGGAATTATGCGCTGAAGTGGGCGTGACTTTTATTGATAACAGCAGTCTGGTCAAGGATGAGTACTATTATGAGGATGGGATTCATCTGACGGCGGAATACTACACGGAATGGGCGGATCATATGGCTGAGATTGCGGAATTGTAGTAGATAGTAAAGGAAGCTTATATTCATGTTATTTGACAGTGTTGTTTTTTTGTTTTCATTTTTACCGGTGGTTCTGATCCTGTATTACCTGGTGCCGGGAAGGCTTAAGGAGGCGGTGCTTCTTCTGGCAAGTCTGGTATTCTACGCTTGGGGAGAACCGGTGGGGGTACTTGTACTTATATGTTCTGTCATATTTAACTATATCTGCGGGCTGGATATTGCGGGCAAGACGAAGAACCGCCGCAGAGCAAGACTTAGTCTGATCATCAATCTGGCGGTGAATCTCGGTGTTCTGGGATTTTTTAAATACGGAAGAGCGGTACTTACTGGTTTGGGCGCTGTGCTTCCGGTCGATATACCGTATCAGGGAGAGAGGCTGCCGATCGGCATGACTTTCTATACTTTCCAGATATTATCTTATATTATAGAAGTTTACAGAGGGAATGTAAAGGCGCAGAAGAATATCATGGACTTTGCGCTTTATGTTACCATGTTCCCGAAGCTTCTTATAGGTCCGGTCGTGAGGTATCCCGACATTGAGAAACAGCTTCATACAAGACAGCTATCGGTGGGGAAGCTTGGAGAAGGGATGATGTATCTGGTTCTTGGGCTTATGAAGAAGACGGTGCTGGCGGACACGATAGGAGTGGTGTACGCGAAGGTCATATCGCTCGAGACCGGGCAGATGTCTGTACTGAGCGCATGGCTTGGATGTGCGGCGTTTGCGCTTCAGATCTATTATGATTTCAGCGGATATTCGGATATGGCGGTTGGACTTGGGAAGATGCTGGGATTCGACCTGCCGAAGAATTTTGACCATCCTTACATTGCGGGGAGCACCACAGAGTTCTGGTATCGGTGGCATACGTCTCTTAGGGGTTGGTTCCGGGAATATGTGTATTATCCGCTTGGCGGCGGGGAGGTAGATGAAGGCAGGCAGGTGAGGAATATCCTTGTGGTATGGCTTTTGGTCGGTTTGTATCACGGCCTTTCATGGAATTATATAGTGTGGGGGTTGTATTGCGGGATTTTGATGGTTACGGAGAAGCTGTTTCTGTGGCGGCTTCTGGATAGGATGCCGGGATTCCTGGGACATATATACAGTATTGTGCTGGTACTGATCGGCTGGGTATTCTTCTTCAGCCCGGGAATCGGTGAAGCCTTGTCTTATCTGGGGGTCATGTTCGGGGCGGGAGCTTCTGGATTGGTTGACGATCAGGGAATGTATCTTCTGGTTACGAATCTGTCATGGTTCATCATCATGGTGATGGGATTGATGCCGTTCATACATAAGGGATTTGACAGTATTGCAGATCAGGGAGACAAGGGCTGGGCCGTGGTGAATGCCGCGGTATATGCCCTGATTTTTGCGGTGTGTTTCACGTATCTGACTACGGGACCTCACGGACCGTTTTTGTATCTTGCCTTTTAGGATATTCTGGGAATTCGGAGAAGAATGATGAAACAGAGATCAAACAAAGCCGGAAAACTATATAGAAGAAAAACAGCGGCGGCAGTGCTCCTGGGGATGCTGGGGCTGATGTTCCTGATTGAGCTGATTCCGATCCAGAGATCATACTCGGGAAAGGAGAACCGCAAGCTCCTGGGACGGCCGGAGATATCTCTTAAGGCGGTCGCAGACGGGAGCTTTATGAGACAGTATGAGGAGTACCGGTCCGATCAGTTTACGGGGCGGAGCCTGTGGCTGTCGGTTAGAAACGATATGGATCTGCTGGCGGGAAGGCGGGATTCTAACGGTGTATTCAAGGGAGAGGATCAATATCTGTTGGAAGACGTGGCCAGGCCGGATCAGGAGCAGATGAAGGAGAAGCTGGATGCCATGGGAGAATTCCGGTCAAGCTACGGTAAGGTTCCCATGTATCTGATGCTGGTTCCGAATTCTGCCAATATTCTGGAGGATAAGCTTCCCAGATTCGCGGTCACGGCGGATCAGGAGCAGATCTTTGAAGATATCCGTCAGGAGCTTGGAGAGCAGGTCGTCTGGGTAGATGTCAGCAAGACATTGAAGGAGCACAGGAAGGAAGAGATCTACTACCGCACGGACAGCCGGTGGACAACGCGGGGAGCATATTATGCTTTTCAGAAGCTCTCGGAGACTATGGGGCTTGATCAGGAGAAGACGCCTAAGTGGCAGGAATATGTGGTTACGAATATATTTAACGGGAATCTGTCGGCCAGGAGCGGATATGGGGGAGGCGTGGAAGAGTCCATCTATATATATGACGCAGAGAAGAAGGAGGAAGAACCTCAGATCGTGGTTGAATATGTGGATGAGGGCAGGAAGACGTCTACCCTGTATGACCGGACGAAGCTTAAGGAAACTGACGCATATAGTCTGTTCCTTGGCGGCGACCACGCCAGGGTAAATATTCGGACTACGGCGGATACTACGGACCGGCTGCTGCTTGTGAAGGATTCCTACGCGAACTGCCTGATTCCGTTTCTGACGCCTTATTACAGAGAAGTGATCGTGATCGACCCGGCGTATTACAAGGGCAGCCTGAATGATATCATGGAAGAGAATAAGATTACAAGCGTATTATTCCTGTATAATGGAAATACTTTTGCAGAGGATGAGAATATAAACGGGGTGCTTAGGTGATGGTAAGGCTGAATAAATACTTAAGTGATGCCGGAGTGTGTTCCAGGCGGGAGGCAGACCGGCTGATCGAGAGCGGCCGGGTGACGGTAGACGGGATCAGGGCTGTCCCGGGGATGAAGGTGGAGGCCCATCAGGAGGTCAGAGTCGGGAAGAAGCTGATCGGGGGCGGCGGCAAACGGATCGTCCTGGCGGTGAATAAGCCCGCGGGCATCGTATGTACAGAGGACAAAAGAGAGCGGAAGAATATTATCCGGTACTTGAATTACCCTCAGAGGATCACATATGCGGGCCGTCTGGATAAGGACTCGGAGGGCCTTCTGATCATGACCAACGACGGAGATCTGATCAATGGAATGATGCGGGCAAGATACGGGCATGAGAAGGAATACAAGGTGACGGTAGATAAGCCGGTGACAGACGGATTCTTAAGGCAGATGGCAGAAGGTGTCAGGATCACAGACCGGGAGAAGAAGCTTGATGCGGTGACCAGGCCGTGCAGGACGAAGGCAGCAGGCAGATATACATTTACCATTGTACTGACCCAGGGGCTTAACCGGCAGATACGCAGGATGTGCGAGGCGCTGGGATACCGGGTGACCAGACTGGTAAGGATAAGGGTCATGAATATTGAACTTTCGGGACTTAAGACGGGAGAGAGCAGAAAATTAACGGAACAGGAGTTAAAGGAATTATATGAGCGGATCGAAGAAAGACAGAATGCTGGAGCTGGTGCAGATCTTGGGTGATGCCGGACGCGCCTATTATCAGGAATCCAGGGAGATTATGAGTAATTATGAGTATGATAAGCTGTATGATGAGCTTCTGGGGATGGAGAGAGAGCTTGGGATCACTTTGGCGGGCAGCCCTACGGTGAACGTAGGTTACGAGGTGTTAAGCGAGCTTCCTAAGGAGCGGCATGAAAGTCCGATGCTTTCGCTGGATAAGACGAAGGAGGTGGAAGAATTAAGGAAGTTCCTGGGAGATCAGAAGGCGCTGATGTCCTGGAAGCTGGACGGCCTGACCATTGTCCTTACTTATCGGGAGGGGAAGCTCTATAAGGCGGTAACCCGCGGAAACGGTGAAGTCGGCGAGGTGATCACTAACAATGCCAGGGTATTTAAGAATATCCCGCTTCAGATCGCTTATCAGGGGGAGCTGATCTTAAGAGGCGAGGCAGTGATCGGATACCGGGATTTTGATCGGATCAATGCAGAGATCGAGGATGCGGATGCAAGATATAAGAATCCAAGGAATCTTTGCAGCGGTTCTGTAAGGCAGCTTAATAATGAGATCACAGCCAGGAGAAATGTCAGGTTCTTCGCATTTTCCCTCGTGCAGGCGGAGGATGTAGACTTCCATAATTCCAGGGCATATCAGATGGAGTGGCTTAGGGAGCAGGGTTTTGAAGTCGTCGAGTACCATATAGTGACGGCGGATACGGCAGAGCAGGAAGTTATAAAATTTTCAGAAAAAATCGCGCATAATGATTTTCCGTCGGATGGACTTGTGCTAATATATGATGATATAGCATATGGTCAGTCTCTTGGACGGACGTCCAAGTTCCCGAGGGATTCCTATGCGTTTAAGTGGGCGGATGAGATCCGGGAGACGAAGCTTGTTGAGATCGAGTGGAGTCCGTCGAGGACAGGGCTTATTAATCCGGTCGCGATATTCGAGCCGGTGGAGTTAGAGGGTACGACGGTCAGCCGCGCAAGCGTCCATAATATCAGTATTATGGAGGAGCTGGAGCTTGGGATCGGTGACCGGATCGAAGTCTATAAGGCGAATATGATCATTCCGCAGATCGCGAAGAACCTTACGCGAAGCGGTGTGAAGGATATCCCTGAGCAGTGTCCGGTGTGCCGGGGGAAGACCGAGATCCGGCAGGTCGCCAATGCGAAGGCGCTGTACTGTACCAATCCCGAATGCCAGGCCAAGCATGTGAAGTCATTTGCTCTGTTCGTCAGCAGAGACGCGCTGAATATCGAAGGACTGTCTGAGGCAACTCTGGAGAAATTCATTACTCTTGGATATATCCGGGAATACGCGGATATCTTCCATCTGGACAGATACCGGGATGAGATCCGGTCTCTGGAGGGATTCGGGGAGAAGTCTTATCAGAACTTGATCGACAGCGCAGACAAGGCGAGGACGACGACGCTGCCCCGGGTGATCTATGCGCTTGGGATCGCCAACATCGGTCTTGCCAATGCGAAGATGATCTGCAGGGAATTTGGGTATGATGCAGAAGCCATGCTTCGGGCGACGCAGGAAGAGTTAAATGAGATTCCGGGCGTCGGGGAAGTAATCGCGAAGGCGTTCGTAGATTATTTCTCTTCCGAGCTGCATGTGAGACAGTTTCGGGAGCTTTTAGAGGAGCTTAATATCCCGGAAGAAAAGGCGGAAGAGGCGAAGCAGATATTTGCGGGGATTAATTTTGTGATCACCGGCAGTGTGGAGCATTTTGCCAACCGGGGAGAGGTCAAGGAACTGATCGAAAGTCTGGGCGGCAAGGTGACGGGGTCTGTCACATCCAAGACCAATTATCTGATCAACAATGACGTGACGTCCGCATCATCTAAGAATAAGAAGGCGAACGACCTGGGTATCCCGATCATATCTGAGGAGGCATTTCTTGATATGGTGCGGCAGAATACGGCGGAAGCATAGGGAGTTAGCCTGGATATAATGCAGACAACACACTAAGTATAGATTGAGCAGAAAGTGAGGAAAAAAGATGTCCAGTCAGGATAATCATGAGAACGATATAGAGAAAGCAGAGAATGGACAGGTAGAAGAGACCAAAAACCACGAGGACGAGTATGAGAAGATCTGTTTCGTGTGCAGGCGGCCGGAGACGGTTACGGGGAAGATGATCGACCTTCCCAACGGGATCTCCATCTGCAGTGATTGTATGCAGAAGAGCTTTGACGCTATGATGAGCGGACAGATCGATTACAGCCAGTTGATGAATATGAATATACCGGGTGTTCAGATCTTGAATATGGCGGATATGGAGAAGAACATCCCCAAGAAGCAGAAGGTCAAGAAGAAGAAGGAAGGGGAAGAGAAGAAGCCCCTGATCGACATCAGGAATATTCCGGCGCCGCATAAGATCAAAGGCAGGCTTGACGAGTATGTGGTAGGGCAGGAATATGCGAAGAAGGCCATGTCTGTGGCGGTCTATAATCATTATAAGCGTGTTGCGACAGGAACCATGGACGAGATCGAGATCGAGAAGTCGAATATGCTGATGATCGGGCCGACCGGTTCCGGGAAGACGTATCTTGTCAAGACTCTGGCACGGCTCCTTGATGTGCCGCTTGCCATCACGGACGCTACGTCTCTTACGGAGGCGGGCTATATCGGCGATGATATCGAGAGCGTAGTATCCAAGCTTCTGGCTGCTGCAGGCAATGACGTGGAGAAAGCAGAGCAGGGAATCATCTTCATCGATGAGATCGACAAGATCGCGAAGAAGAAGAATACGAACCAGAGGGATGTGAGCGGGGAATCTGTTCAGCAGGGTATGTTAAAGCTTCTCGAGGGAAGCGAAGTAGAGGTTCCGGTGGGAGCCAACAGTAAGAATGCCATGGTGCCGCTCACCACAGTGAATACGAAGAACATCCTGTTTATCTGCGGCGGCGCTTTCCCGGATCTTGATCTGATCATCAAGGAAAGGCTGACCAAGCAGTCCGCTATCGGTTTCGGCGCGGAACTCAAAGACCGGTATGACCATGACAAGACGATTCTGGAGAAGGTGGCGACAGAGGATCTGCGAAGCTTCGGGATGATCCCGGAATTCCTCGGACGTCTGCCGATCGTATTTACCCTGAGGGGATTGAGCGAGGAGATGCTGATCAAGATCTTAAAGGAGCCTAAGAACGCCATTTTAAAACAGTATCAGAAGTTACTGGCGCTTGACGAGGTGAAGTTAGAGTTTGACGACGGCGCCCTGTCTGCGATCGCGAAGAAGGCGATGGAGAAGGATACGGGGGCAAGGGCGCTTCGGGCGATCATTGAGGAATTCATGCTGGATATCATGTATGAGATCCCCAAGGACGACAGTATCGGGCAGGTGACGATCACCAGAGAGTACATAGAAGGAACCGGCGGGCCGCTGATCATGTTAAGAGGGCAGGAACCGGCGCGGATCGAGTAAACTGCACAGATTGAGCATGCTGCGGTCAATGTTTTGCGGCAGCAAGAATAGAATAGGCAAAGTGCCTCATATACTCTTATAAAAAGTATATGAGGTATTTTAATTTATGAATGGAAATTCTTGCAGGGAGAAGATATTGTCGGAGGATTATTTTGATTTTATCTCTCCAATCTATAGAGAACTCGAACAGTCGGAGATCGGAGAGGCGGATATCTGCACTCAGGAGATGGATTTCGGATTCAGGGCGGTCTATGCCAACCGTGCGGGTATGGCTCCGTTATCGCTGCAGTCTTACCGGTATAATTCCATACCCAATTGTTTTGAACTGATGGATCTGGAAGCCATGGACGACGCGGGCATCAGGGTAGTTCAGACTTATCCGACGCTGAATCTCCAGGGAAGCGGGATCATGGTAGGCTTGCTGGATACGGGGATCGATTACCGCAACGATTTGTTTAAGAATCTTGACGGAACTACGAGAATAGCGGGTATCTGGGATCAGACGATTCAGGACGGTACGCTTCCGGAAGATCTGGATTACGGCAGTGAATACACGGAAGAGAAGATCAATGAGGCGCTTCGGTCCCAGAATCCTTTAGAAATCGTTCCAAGCATGGATACGGACGGGCATGGAACATTCCTCGCCAGCGTCGCGGCAGGCGGTGCGAATCTGGAGAATCGTTTTATCGGCGCTGCCCCGGAGGCTGCGATCGCGGTGGTAAAGCTTAAGCAGGCAAAATCTTATCTGAAAGAATTCTATGCGATCCGCCAGGATGCAACGTGTTTTCAGGAAAATGATATCATGCTTGCCATGAGATACTTGAACGGGCTTGCCAAAAAGCGGAATATGCCGCTTGTGATCTGTGTCGCCCTTGGGACGAATCTGGGAGGGCATAACGGTTCCTCCCTGCTGTCTATGATGCTTGACGCCTATTCCTCTGTCCTTAACCGCAGTGTGGTGATAAGCGCGGGTAACGGGGCGGTGCACAGGCATCATTTTTCTTATGAATTCAAGGATATGAATGATTCGGTAGAGGCCGAGATCCGTGTGGAGGAAGGGGTAGACGGATTTGTGGCGGAGCTGTGGACTGCGGTACCGAATGTTATGACGGTTTCATTGACGTCTCCTTCCGGGGAGAGGACGGGATATATCTCTATCAAGCAAGGCTATGAATACCAGGAGAATTTTCTGTTTGACCGGACCAATATACAGGTAGAGTACCGGCTGCTTCTGGAAAACAATGATTCCCAACTGATATTTATGCGGTTTAAGAATCCGGCCCAGGGAATCTGGCGGATCGGCGTGAAGCCGGTGCGGATGTCGGACGGAAGGTTCCACATGTGGCTGCCTGTCCAGGAATTCCTGTCCGGCGAGGTGAATTTCCTGCAGGCCGACCCGGATACCACCCTTGCAGAACCGGGAACGAGCCAGGTGGCGATGACGGTTGCCTATTATAATGGGATCGATAATACGGTTGATATTAATTCCGGGAGAGGGTATACTAGAGATGGACGGATAAAACCGGATTACGCCGTGCCCGGCACGATGGTGACCGGTGCGGGGCTTAACGGGGACTTTGTGGTGAGGAGCGGTTCCAGCGTCGCGGCAGGGATCGCGGCAGGTGCGGCGGCGCTTCTGATGGAGTGGGTCCTTGCACAGCCGAACCCGTACGGTGTGAATTCGAGCCAGGTCAGGAATATTATCCTGCTGGGTGCGGAGCAGAAGCCGGGGATGGAGGATCCGAACCGGGAATGGGGATACGGAGCCATGAATCTATACCGTTCGTTGGATATCCTGCGGCAGCTATAGGATCATACACCTGTCCCAAAGGCTGGGTTTGACAGTCTGTTTACCGGTTCATTATTGGAGACAGCAAAGAATAGGAGGAATTACGATGGCAGATTTTTTTGGTGAGTTAGGGAAAAAGATAGCAGATACGGCGAGTGATCTCAGTAAGAAGGCAGAGGATACACTGGAAGTACAGAAGATCAAGGGAGAGATACGTTCTCTGAAGCGTGCGAATGAGAGAGATTATAAGGATATCGGACGCATGGTATACGAGAAGTTCCAGAAGGGCGAGGTAGACGATACCGAATATATTTCTCTGTGTGAAGAGATCGAGAAGCGCGAGGAAGAGATCGAGAAGCAGGAAGAGCAGATTGTGAAGATCAAAGAGGAGATATAGGATGCTTTCCTGGATGAGCATATTGTTCGCGTCATTGCTGGGAATCGACGTGATGATAAAACAGCAGGTGGAAGAGAACATAAGACGGGGAGAAGAAAAGGAGCTTGCCGGCGGGAAGATCGTTATACGCAAGGTCTATAACAGAGGATTTCTGCTGAATTTCCTGGAAGGGAACCCGAAGCTGGTTAAGGGCGCTGCCGCTGCTTCGGGAATCGTGCTCCTGATCTGGGATGTATTGACGTTCATTCCGGTTCGGATAACGCGGGTCACGCTTGCCGACGGGAAGAAGGGATTCTTCCGTCCGTGCATCAAAAAGGGGTCATACCTTAAGAAATTAGGCATGACCCTCTTAAGCGCCGGAGCGGCAAGCAACATATTCGACAGATTGGTAAGAGGCAGAGTGATCGATTATATCGGAATCCGAACAGGGAAGAGATATCTCGATAAGATCACGGCTAACTTGGGTGACTGCTACATAGCCGGCGGCGGGATTCTTCTGATGCTGAGAGATCTCCTTGCGGTTTTTCGGGGTAGTATACCCCACGCTTAATTAACCTTATGTTTCGATGGACTGCTTTCCCTACTGTACGTGTATAAAAGCCTCAACGCAGCCTGCTGCGTCTGCGTTTTTATACATGTACTCTTGAAAAGTATGCTCACCGAAACAGTAAGGTAATTAAGTCTAGAAAGACTTATTGGAAGAACTCCGTGATCTGTCTCAGTACGATATCCATCAATCGTGTACGGGCTTCCACGCTTGCCCAGGCCACATGCGGCGTGATGAACAGCCTTCGGCTGTCCTTGAATCCAAGCAGCGGATTGTCCGGGCTCATGGGTTCCGTGCACAGTACGTCCAGCCCGGCCGCAGCGATCTCGCCCTGTATTAGGGCGTCGCACAGATCTTGTTCTGCAACGATAGGGCCTCTGCCGAGGTTCAGGAAGATACAGGAGCTTTTCATCTTCCTGAAGGCTTCTGCATCTAACAGATTCTCCGTATGACGGTTCAGCGGTGCGTGAACAGAGATAATATCTGACGAGGCAAGGAGCGTATCCATGCTGACTTGGCGGTAACCTTCCTGAGGAGCGCTGCCGGAGGGAGAAGTATAGATAACATGGACTCCGAAAGCTTCTGCGATGGAGGCTACCCGTCTTCCGATATTGCCAAGACCAATGATTCCCCAGGTCTTATTGTTCAGTTCATAAAAACGTTCTTCAAAGTGTGTAAACAGGGTGTCATTCGCATAATGCCCTTCTTTCACATAGTCGTCGTAATACCGAAGTTTTTCCAACAGGTAGAATAGCATTGCGAATGTGTGCTGCGCCACGGATTCTGTAGAATATCCGGCTACGTTCCGCCAGGCGATGCCGCGGCTGTCCAGATATTCCTTGTCCAGATTATTGGTTCCGGTGGCCGTTACACAGACCAGCTTAAGCCGGGCTGCGCTGCCGATCGTGGCTTCATTCACAACAACCTTGTTCAGTACGATGACATCTGCATCCTTCACCCTCTCCGGTACTTCGGCGGATGTGGAGAAAGGATACCGGATCACTTCTCCAAGCTTATCATAACCGGACAGATCGATGTCCTCTCCGATCGTCTTCACGTCTAAAAATACGATCTTCATTGGGATACCTCCTCTCTTTAAATGCACAGAAAAAGCGGGTGATGGGAATCGAACCCACGTATCTAGCTTGGAAGGCTAGTGTTCTACCATTGAACTACACCCGCAT
>ERZ808046.172-NODE-172-length-80433-cov-7.728595_pt1 | contig 80433 bp, 79 predicted proteins | sample MGYA00380196_ERZ808046 | MGnify/ENA primary metagenome ERZ808046 (study PRJEB31490, sample SAMN06133421) | mouse gut metagenome | isolation source: Z6_2 | host: mice | place: China: Chengdu | collected 2015-05 ... | reverse complement strand
CAAATTTGTACACAGATGCTGTTTATATAGAGATAAGAAAACTCCCAACAAAAAAGTGGGAGTTTTTCAGTGCCCTCATGATACAGGGGTTTTATCAAAATATGAGAAGACAGGATTTTATGATGGACAGAGCGTATAAAATTCCGGACCGTAACGTTGCATTCTGCGATACAGAGCAGGAATGGGACTGTATTGATATCATGGACAGGCAGGTCTTTCTGGTCAGCGAGATGGTGCGGCAGATCTTTTCAATGTACGAAAAAAGAATCAGTTATAAGTTTTTCTGCTGTTTGAATAACAGGACAGGAGCATACATCAATTACTATGCGCCGATCATTCCGCAGCTGGACTGCCTGGCGGAAAAAAGGTCCATCAGACTGAAAAAAGAAAAGATTGGAGATTCCAGTATCTTTCGGGTAAAAAATGCAGAAAAAGAGATGGTAGTTGTCAGACTGGATGTGGCAGAAAGCCTCCTGAGGCGGAATGTAAAAGGAATCGTATGGAACAGGATAGTGCTGGCGTAGATAATGAGAGGCGATTAAGGAAGCCTGTAAAGGAGGGCTTTACGATGTCAAATAACAGGGAGGAATTCAGATGGGAGCAGTAACAGCAGGCATGATTCGGGTCGAATGCGGATTTGCATTTCATGACATTCTGGATTTTGAGATACAGGAAATCAAGAACTTGCATACAACGGTGAAGATCAGAGGAACGTTGCCGGAAGAGACCGGCCAGTCCCCGGTCCTGCAGAGACTGGAGGGGAAGCCGCTGACAGTTTATACAGACGACGGAGAAAATCAGGAGCCGGTCTTCTGCGGTTTCATCCGTACCCTGCGGATCAGCCGGGAAGGAAACGGATATGTGGCGGAACTGGAAGGGATTTCCGGCACAGAGCTTTTGGACCGGGAAAAGAAGAGCCGGTCTTTTCAGGATACGAATATGACATATAAAGAACTGGTCCGGGCGGTTCTTTCGGATACGTCCGGGGCGCAGGTGCTCTTCCATATGGAAGACCGGGCGATTGGTGCGCCCGTCTACCAGTATGAGGAGACGGACTGGGAATTTTTAAAAAGAGTGGCCAGTCATCTGCATACTTCCCTTCTTGCAGCGTCCATTCAGCCAAAGCCGGAGTTTCATTTCGGATTACCGGAAGGGAAGAGGCGAAAAGAATCGGCTGTACAGGTCACGACGATCTGGTCGGATCTGTCCTGTTGCCGAAAAGGGAAGGATCCTTACCGGATTCTGAAGAGCCGGTTTCTGTGCAGGGACACATCCGGATATGAGAGATGGAAGGTGGGAGACCGGATCACTCTGGCAGGCAGGAACTCTGCGGTAGTCAAAGCGGCGGGAAAACTGGAAAATGGCCTTCTGGTCTTTCGATGCACGGTCTCTGAACCGGAAGCATTTGGAACTGCCCGTTACGAAAACAGAGCGCTTGCCGGAATATCCCTTGCCGGAACTGTGCTGGAGACCAGAGGCGAATCTGTGCGGGTAAAATTTGACATCGACAGGGAGCAGCGCGCAGACCAGGTGTACTGGTATCCATGGATGCCGGAGACGGGAAATATCATGTACAGTATGCCGGAAAAAGGGGAGCGGATCGCGGTTACCTTTGACGATGAGACGGGAAATGCCAGAGGGAGCCGGAGTCTTAGAAGAAACGGAAGCGGGCACAGCGAGATGCAGGATGTGTCCAGAAGGTATTTTACGACGGCGAAGGACAAACGCATGTATCTGTTTCCGTCCAGTCTGGGTTTTACCGATCTGGCGCAGAAGGAACCGTTAAAGCTGGAACTGTCAGATGAGACAGGCGTAAGCCTGGAGAGCGGAAAAAACATCAGCATCCTGGCAGAAGAGGGCGTATGGCTGCAGGGAAGCCGGCTCTCTTTTGACGCGCCTCAGGAGATCTCTCTTGTGCAGCGGGATTTGACCAGTCCGACGGTGATCAACCTGTGCAATGGTTTTGACGTGGTTGGAAAATTCGGGAAAGTAAAAATGGACGGCGGGAAAACGGAAGACTTTCCGGCAGTCTCATCCGATAAAGGGGCGTATGACCTGAGCGGTGAGGGTCGGAAGATCATGGCGTCCACGCCGGTTCTGGCAGGGGATACAGAGCTGCAGCGGAGAGTGATTGGGACGAAGGTGGATTTTATAACGGCTATCTAATTGCGGAACAGATGAACAGCATCTGACCGAAAGCATCCCGGAAGGATTTTACGGAACGAAGAGAGGGAAAATACTTCCAGACATTAGGGAGGAGAGAGGGAAGATGCGGAACTTATAATAGAAAGGAAAGGACATATGGGAAAGACAATTCAGGTTGGAGGTGTGGGAAAAAATCCCGCCATAGAAAAGATCAATCGGCTGAATGGACTGAACAGCCGTATGAAAGCGGCTGCCAGGCTGGAGGAAGAGGCATTCTGTTCCCGGAGAGCGGAAGAGGCCAGAGACAGACGCAGCAAGATCATTCGGGACTTTGCCATTGATTTTGGCAAAACAGAAGGAGACAGAACATGAGAGAGTATTATTTGAAGACAGAACCGCTTACGTTCCTTGCGGTCACAAAGCTGACGGTAAACCAGGAGATCAATACACATGGGACGGCTGTCCTGGAAGGATATATTGCAGACGAGGACGAAGAGCATTTTCTCGGACTGCTGCAGGACCAGGTATGGGAGAAGATCGAAGAAGCCGGCAGGGAGGAAGAGACGACGGTCCTGTTCTGGGGACTGGTAACCGGATTTTCCATTCAGAAGACGAATGACCAGAAGCGGATGACGCTGGAACTGACCACAGGTACCTGCCTGATGGATCTGGCGCCCCATTTCCGGACCTTTCAGGATGCGGGCATGGACTACGGTGGGATTTTTCGTCAGATCACGGAGAACTATCCGGATTCCGGTATGATAAAAAATATTCCGCTTACGGATTCCATTCAGACTCTGATTCTGCAGTATCAGGAGACGGACTGGGAATTCCTGAAACGTATGGCAGGAAGACACAAAAGCTTTCTCGTGCCGGCTTCTTCCATAAAGGGTACCAGATATTTTGTAGATCTGCCCAAAGGAAAGATGAAGGAGCTGCCGTCGGATGCCCGCTGCAGCGTCCAAAAGGACATGCAGCGCTTCCTCACCAACAGAAGCAGGGGTCTTGCAGGACTCAGAGAAAGCGTCTGTACCGAATACATTGTAGAGAGCAGAGAGGACTGTCGGATCGGGGATCAGATGCTCTTTCAGGGACAGACGTTTTTTGTCTACCGGATCAGGAGCAGTTATGAGGGAGGAGAGATGCTTCATACCTGTTATCTGATGGCCCGCGCTGGCCTGGATATGCCGGAAGAAACGGAGAAAGACCGCTCCGGATGTGCATTTCAGGCGGAGGTTTTGAAAGTCAGGAATGATCAGGTACAGGTGCGTTTGTTAAAGGACGAGAACCGCAGTCAGAACATTACGATCTGGTATCCTTATGCCACGGTCTACTCCGCCCCGGACGGAACTGGCTGGTACTGTATGCCGGAAATCGGGGATCAGGTGCGCCTGTATCTTCCCTCCGACCGGGAGCAGGAGGCGTATGTGTTCAGTGCAGTCCATCTGGACACGGAAAGTCCTGACCGGAAAAATCCGGAGCACAAGATCATTAAAAACAGATACCAGAAGGAAATACGGTTTACGCCGGATTCCATTATTCTGACAAACAATCAGGGGACCAGAATCGCTCTGACCGATGCAGACGGGATCCAGATCACCAGCAGACATTCCGTGGTGATACGCGCAAAAGATCAGCTGACCCTTTCCAGTGAAAAAGGGTCTCTTACTGCGGCGGGCACGGAAGCGGTCAGCCTGCAGCAGAAAACGACCGGAATTCGTCTGGAAGAAGGGATCTCCTTTATCGGCGGAGAGCTGAAGGTACAGTAAGATTGTACAGCGGGGAGAAGCGTCTTTGAAATGAAAATGATTAAAAGGCTATGTCTGATATTTATGTTTGTTTTAATTATGTTAATAACCTCGGGTCTTTTTGATTTCTTTTATAGATCTGTAGATATGATTTACCTTGGAAGTGCAAAAGGAATATTGGACAGCAGGTTTTATTCTGTCCCAGAATATTGCATGGAAAATGACTTTTTATATTACAATATGGGATATGCCATTCTGGATGATAATGCGGTCAGCAGGTGCAGAATGAGTGATTTTGATTTTCAGCTTGAGGAAAAGGACGGGATTATTTAGTGGAGGAAGATGACAGAGACTCTATTCAGTTGGCGTTTGTAATTCTTATTGCTGTATTTTTCATGTTGTGCCGTCTGAATATGGATATTCCGGTACACAGATTTGAACTTTTTATTCTTATTTTCTTTTTGCTGAGGTTTTTGATGACACCGACATACGTTTTTTAAATTATTGGAAAAATAATGGAAGATGTCCTGGGATACGACGACTTTTCAATTGATTGAAACATTCTCCCTGGCAGAGTTGGTGGTACTGACTTTGAGCAGGAGCGGAGTGATGGGGAGGACATGAAACCTGCAGATATAGGGACGATTTTTACATGTTCCGGCAGTAATATTTTGTAGAAAGCTTTTTTGCCGGAACACGGATGACAGGTTGTCTGTGCGCCATAAAAAAGGTTAATGTTTAAGAGAAAGGTATGTTTTTAATGAATATATTATACAGTCAGGATGCGAATGGATGTCATCAGGATTCCATTGCCGCTCATACCGTTACCATAATAAAAGATATATTGACGGCAGATCTGCCGCAGGAACTGGACGATATGCCGGAACACCTGAAAGACTCTTTTTATCCATATGAAGACAGGCCTCCGGTCATCTTGTCAGACCCGGAAGGCAGAGTTCAGATGACCTTTCAGATCCTGAAGAAAGAATTGCGGGATGCCGATACCAGAAAAGCAGCACAGGCAGTACATCGATATACAGAATATTTCTATTCCAGAAATGAGCTGTCTCCGGTGTATATAAATCGCTCCGGCGAAGTCCCGGTGGGATGGTTTCTGATGGAGATGGAATTGGGAGACCTAAAATGTCATCATATAAAAGCGGTACGTACTGTTCTGGGAAAATTGTGCCTTATGACGGTAACATATCCGGAGGAAGAATGTATAAAATGGCAGGCAGTGTTGAAACGTCTGTACCTGACGCTGCAGGAAAGGAACGGGAAAGATGGAGAAAGCCAACAGCCAGGATATGGACTGGATGCTTCAGGTGATGCTGCGAATGTATGGCAGAGACGGGAATGAGGCAGAAAATATAGTAGAAGAGAATCAGATGTTCCATGGACCGGGATTCTGCATGGAGCGGATGGAAGGATTTCAGGAAATCGAAGAAGATGCAGCAGGTTCCGTCTTTTTGTCCGGATACCGCCCCAAAAAGCTGTTCTCCAGTCCGGGGAGACATGCCGGATTTTCACTTCAGACGTTCAATAAGGAGGAGATTCCGGAGAGCGAAGACATGGAAGATCTCAGAGAAAAACTCCGTCACATTCTGATGCGCTCGGATCGGAAAACTGTTTTTTACGAAGGAGGACAGACTTCCGGGAATATACCGGTCTTTTGGTTCGACTATAAAAGTTTTGCCGCAGATGAGAGGGTATATAATCTGATGTTTTTCTTTCGGGCAGGAGAGAAACTGATATTGGGGACGTTTTACTGTATTTTTCAGGACTTTGACCGATGGATGCCGGAAGTTCTGCGGGTTCTTAGGACGGTCAGAAAGGAGTCAGAGGATGAGGAGCGATGAGCTTATAGCTGCGGCTGACCGCCTGGCGAAGGAACGGTTTGGCAGTCAGTGCAGGCGGCTGATGCAGGAATATCAGAGACAGGAATACAGGAAGAAAGTCCTTCGCATATTCAGCAAAGTATATGAACAGGCGGCGGCACAGGGAAAACGGGCAGCGTGGTTTGGAATCAGCAGTCTGTATACCAGCGTACAGAATGGAGTATTTGAATACCTTCTGGCAGTATATGGGGAAGAATTTTATCTGGACCCGGAGCCGGTCGCAGAATTCTGGATTCCGCCTGTTTTCCAGAAATGCATGGAAGCGGATATCCGGTCGGTTATAGGGGAACTGCGCAGCCGTTTTCCCAGGATCTGGCAGTATGAGGAAGCGGAAGTATACAGGGTATGTGCGGCATATTATGATGCGGCGTTTGGCAGGTTATGTGCAGATCTGGCGGACGAACTGTCAGAAACGGAAGAATTTTCCCGCATGGAGAAGACAGAGGGCTTCGGCGTCTTTTTTGGGAGATATCAGGGAGAGGGGGAGATCTTATGGCGGATAACCGGGAAATAAGATATTTTTTGCTGGGAGATGGCGGCAGGAATCCCTTTCCAAAGATCAAAGGATGGAGCGAGGTGCTGGATGTCCGGAAAATCAACCGCAAAGAGTATCAGGAGCTGCCCTCTTCTTTTCAGCTGAAAATGCACACGGGGATCGACCATATTCTTCCGGACATTCTGTTGTCCCCATTCCTTCTGTTGTCAGAACGGGCGATGGATGTGGTTTCTTTTTATGATCCGGAGATTCCATGGTGTTTTGTGGTGCTGTTTGACGATTCCGGAAAAGAATGTGCTTCTTATTTCTGTCCGATTCTGGAAGAAGAGGACTGCGTAGTGGAGGAATCGAACCAGGAAGGGGAAACGGTTCGACTGGACAGAAGGAGGATGAAAGGACTGCCATTGTTTCAGATCCAGGTGAAGGACAGGAAAAAGACGGTGATCCGGATGGATCTGGCAGAAAGTTTGTTGATGAGGCATGCGATTGGTCTGGAACTGAAAGTGACTGTGTAGACGCATAAATATATAGGGGCCATTGTCCACTGAGGATATCTTGTGTTGTTATATTTTTTAGCGGGAAAATGTATAAAAAATAATTGAAACAGAAGAAAATCTGTGCTATCATAATCTTATCTGGAGAAACTTCTGAAATTCATACATGAAGGTGTACCACGGCGCATCGCCATATTTCAGAGAATAATTATATATGGCGGATTCATTCGGAGAGCATCTCGGATATGGACCGGAGGTTTCTTGCCAAAAGCGGCAGGAAGGTATACCGGGAGCGCTATCGGGATCTGTACAAAAAGGTGGAAGGAGCGGCTGTCCATCTGCTGATCGGTGTGGAACATCAGGAAAGCGTTCACTATGGGATGCCGGTCCGCGTGATGGATTATGACAGTGTTTCCTATATGTCCCAGATGTCCGGAATTGCAGGCAGACATGAGGAGAGGAATGATCTGACCGGGGCAGAAAAGCTCTGCGGATTTTCCAGAGAAGACCGTCTGCTGCCGGTGATTTCCCTGGTTTTATACTGCGGGGCAAGTCCCTGGGATGGAGCGCTTAGACTCCATGAACTCCTGGATTTTAGAGGGGTGCCGGAGGAACTGAGAGGCTGCATAACAGATTACAGTATTCAGGTGCTGGACGTCTGCCACACAGAAGATCAGCGTCTGCTGGAATTTCCGGCAGATATCGCTGCGTTGTTTTTCTTTATGAAATATAGAGATGATCCGGTATTGCTGGTGAAGAATCTGACAGAAATAAAAGAAGTGCGAAGCAATACCTGTGACACGATTGCAGAATGTGTGGGAGAGCGAAGGCTAAAGGGGTTTATCAAAGAAGAGAACGGAGGAAAAGTGAATATGTGCAAGGCGCTGGATCTGTTGATTGCTGACGGTGAAAAGAGGGGAATCGAGCTTGGAATAGCAAGAGAGAGAAAGAATACAGAGCGTGAACGGAAAAATACAGAACGTGAACGAAAGCGGGCGGAGAAAGCAGAAGCCCGCATTCGGGAATTGGAGCGGATGCTGAGGCTGTAAATCATTTGAACAGAAAATTTTGAAAGGAATCGACAGCCGGATCAGGAAAAATCAGAGAAAATTGAGAGGAAGGTATTTACAGCAGAAGTGGATGGGAGTATAATGGACAACAGCAGAGAAATGTAACTGCAATCACTTCGTTCATAACTGAATACCGAGAGTCTTTGTGGCAGGGTGAGAGTCCCTACCGATGGTATAGTCCATGACCCGCATATGCGGCTGATCCGGTGACTTCTTAAATGGGAGAATTCCGGAACCGACGGTATAGTCCGGATGAGAAAAGACATTTTCTGCAAAAATGCGCCCGGAGACCCTGTCCCCGGTTTTTTTATGTCTCAGGGAAGGGAAATCCGGCCGAAATCTATATTTTTGGAAGGAGGATTCAGAATGAATCGAACAAATGACACCGCAAAACCAGTTGTAAAAGCAGGGGAGGGACTGAACCGTACGGTCCGGGCCAAAGTAAGAAGCATTGCTTTTATCGGACTTATGGGAGCACTCAGCACTGTGCTGATGCTGCTTCGCTTTCCGCTTCCGTTTTTGCCGCCTTTTTTGTCTTTTGACTTGTCAGGGGTGATGGAGATCCTGGGCGGATATATGTTTGGGCCGGTAGCTGCATTTTTTATTATTCTGATCAAACTCATGCTGCAGCTCGTCGTTCAGGGGAGTATGTCTTTTGGAACCGGAGAGCTGCAGGGACTGATTTTAAGCTGTGCCTATGTGATGCCGGCTCTTTTTATCTACCACTGGAAGAAGTCGAAGAAGTCGGCCGTGATGGGGATGCTGGTGAGTACAATCACGGTGTCTGTGGTGGCAATTATCACGAATCTGTACCTGATCATTCCATTTTATGCCACTTTATTTGGTATGACCATGGATGATATTATCGCAATGTGCAGTGCAGTCAATCCGGCGGTTAAGGATGCGGCAACTATGGTGATCATGGGGATCATGCCTTTTAACCTGATCAAGTATGGGGCAACGTCCGTGGTGACATTTTTGGTTTATAAAAGACTGAGCAGGGTGATTCGGGGAATTATCAATCAGTAGGTACGAGGAGAGACGAGATGAAATTTACACTGAACAAGGGAATTACTTATCAGGAGGCGGTGGACCGCATGTTCGAGATGCTGGGGGACAGTAAGATTATGGCCCTTGCATCCAGCCTGAATGATTATGTTATGGTGCGCAATGTAAGCTGCCTGTTTTATGATGAGAAGATTTATTTTAAGACGGATAAAAATTTCCGCAAGACAAAGCAGCTCCTTGAGAATCCCCAGGTGGCCGTCTGCTGGAGCGGCGTTCAGGTGGAAGGGATCGCGGTAAACAAAGGGCTTGTGGTAGATGAGCCAGGTCAGCGGTTTGCTGAGGGCTACAAAAAGCACTTGTGGCAGAGCTACAACAAGTACAGCCATGAAGACACAGAGATCCTGATCGAGATCTTGCCCAGGTATGTGGAGATCTGGGATACCAGCGAAGACGGATATGCATTCCAGCTCTTTTTGGATTTTGAAAAGAAGAGCGTGGAAGTAAAACAGTATGATGAGAAATAAAGAATACGAAAAAGCATAACATCAAAAAAGCAACCGCACTCCCCGCCCGGAGAAGCTGGTTGCTTTTTTGCGCCGATTCTAAAACACATTTACAATGTCGTGAAGAAGTTCTCGATCCGATCCAGGCGGGAGGACATACTGACCAGCAAAAGGTCCAGAACCGTCAGCGCTGCCATACATTCTACCACTACCACAGCCCGGGGTACAATGATAGGATCATGGCGTCCTTTGACGGAAAGGGTGATATCGTCACCGGATTTGTTGACGGTCTTTTGGGGAGCGCTGATGGAGGGGGTGGGCTTGAAGGCCGCCCGGAAGATCAGGTCGCTTCCGTCGCTGATACCGCCCAGGACACCGCCTGCGTGGTTGGTCTTTTTGGCAATTGTTCCGTCGGTGGTCCGGTAAAAGGCATCATTGTTTTGACTGCCGAAGGATCTGGAGGCTTCAAAGCCGTCTCCGATCTCGAATCCTTTGACGGCTCCGATGGAACAGATGGCTTTGGCCAGATTGGCGTTGAGCTTGTCAAAACAGGGTTCTCCGATTCCGGCCGGCAGTCCCTGAATGACACATTCCACTACGCCGCCGCAGGAGTCCTGCTGTTCGCGGCAGGCATCCAGATGGGCCTCAGCGAGTCCGGCCGACACAGCGTCGGGCATATTGACGGCATTTTGCTCCATCTGGGACAGATCAAACCGATCATAGTCGATGGACACAGGGCCGATGGAACGGGTATAGGCGGTTACAGTGATCTGGAGCCTTGACAAGATTTTGGCGGCAATGGCTCCGGCTGCCACCCGCCCGATGGTTTCACGCCCGGAGGAACGGCCGCCGCCTGTGTAATCCCGGAAACCGTATTTACAGTCGTAAGTGTAATCCGCATGTCCCGGGCGATAGCACTCGGCAAGCTCACGGTAGTCTTTTGAGCGCTGGGAGGTATTGGGTATCATCAGAGAGATGGGAGTGCCGGTGGTGCGGCCATCAAAGACACCGGAGAGGATCTGGACGGCATCTGCTTCTTTCCGGGGGGTGGTGAAGCGGGACTGGCCGGGTTTGCGGCGGTTTAGATAAATCTGGATGTCTTCTTCTTTCAGGGGAAGGCCGGCGGGGCAGCCGTCCAGGACGACGCCGATCGCTTTGCCGTGGGATTCGCCCCAAGTGGTGATGGATAGTAAAGTGCCAAGTGTGGAACCTGCCATGGGAATTCTCCTGTTCTTTAAAATTGATTGACTAGACATCAGTATATATAATATACTGACATTTGTAAATAGGGAGGAGAAGGGGTGAACATTTCAGAAATATCAGCCTTCGGCAGGTCGAGGGTGAGCAGGATGCACATAGTTGGGGAATATGGAGATTTCAGGAGAGGAAGTAAGAGATAGATGTATAAAATATGGAAGAGAGATGGAAGCGCGAAGCGGGGAGAGCTTCGTACGGTGCATGGGGTGATACAGACTCCGGTGTTTATGAATGTGGGAACCGTGGCAGCCATTAAGGGGGCAGTGTCTACGGAGGATCTGGAAGGGATCGGCACGCAGGTGCAGCTGTCCAATACGTATCATCTGCATGTGAGGCCTGGAGATCAGGTGGTGAAAAAGATGGGCGGACTGCATCGTTTTATGTCCTGGGACAGGCCTATTTTGACAGATTCGGGCGGATTTCAGGTGTTTTCTCTGGCAGGACTTCGCAGAATCAAGGAGGAGGGCGTGTATTTTCGTTCCCATGTGGATGGGCGGAAGATCTTTATGGGACCGGAAGAGAGTATGCAGATTCAGTCCAATCTGTCATCTACGATTGCCATGGCTTTTGATGAATGTGCGCCGAGCAAGGCGGACCGGGCATATGTGCAGGCTTCGGTGGAGCGGACAACCCGCTGGCTTGTGCGGTGTAAAAAGGAGATGGAGCGGCTGAACAGCCTTGAGGATACGATCAATAAAAAACAACTTCTTTTCGGGATCAATCAGGGAGCAGTCTATGAGGAAATCCGGGTGGAACATGCCAAACGGATTGCGGAACTTGACCTGCCAGGGTATGCCATCGGAGGCCTGGCAGTGGGAGAGAGTCATGAAGAGATGTATCAGATCATTGAGGCGGTGATGCCGCATCTTCCCCTTGCGAAGCCCACCTATCTGATGGGGGTCGGGACGCCGGCAAACATCCTCGAAGCGGTGGAGCGGGGCGTGGACTTTTTTGACTGTGTGTATCCCAGCCGCAACGGGCGGCACGGGCATGTGTACACGAATCAGGGAAAGCGCAACCTGTTCAATGCCCGGTATGAGCTGGATGAACGTCCCATCGAGGAGGACTGTCAGTGTCCTGCGTGCCGAAGATACAGCAGGGCCTATATCCGGCATCTTCTGAAAGCAAAAGAGATGCTTGGAATGCGGCTTTGTGTGCTGCACAATCTGTATTTTTACAACCATATGATGGAAGAGATCCGGAATGCCATCGAGGAAGGAAAATATCAGGAGTATAAAAGACAGAAATTATCAGGGATGGAAGCGGGGGATTCCCTATAAAATCCCCGGAAAATGCCGAAAAAAATGCTTGCCCAAGAGAGGGTTATTGTGTACAATATAAATTAAGTCATTTTTCAGGAGGAAATAGATATGTTGTTGACAGGAGCAGGTGCCGGCGCAGGAGTCGGTATGTTGCAGATGATATTAGTATGGGGTCTTTTTATCGCTGCCATGTATTTTTTCATGCTGAGACCGCAGAAAAAAGAACAGAAAAGAGTTTCGGCGATGTTGGCATCTCTGGAAATCGGAGATGTGGTTGTGACGACCAGCGGATTTTACGGAGTTTTGATTGATATTACAGACGAGGATGTGATCGTAGAGTTTGGAAGCAACCGCAACTGCCGGATCCCGATGAAGAAGGCGGCGATCCAGGAAGTAGAAAAGCAGAATTAGCTGAGCAGAAGTGCCGGCAGGGCGGAAGGGGACTTCCGCCTTTTTATGTCATAAATTTAGGAGGTGCTATTTTATGAATGGTAAGATTGGTTTGATCTTCGGTGACGGCATCGGGCCGGAGATTGTAAGGGAGGCAAAAAAGGTACTGGACCGGACAGCTGAAAAATTCGGTCACAGATTTGATTATAAGGAGCTGCTGCTGGGCGGAGCATCCATTGATGTACATGGGGTTCCTCTGACAAAGGAGACGGTCGAGGAGGCGAAGGCCTGTGATGCGGTGCTTATGGGTTCGATCGGCGGGGATGCGAAGACCTCTCCCTGGTATCAGCTGGAACCGTCTAAGAGGCCGGAGGCGGGGCTTCTTGGTATCCGGAAAGCGCTGAATCTTTTCGCCAATTTAAGGCCGGCATATTTGTATGAAGAGCTTCGAAGTGCCTGCCCGCTCCGGGAGGACATCAGCAGGGCAGGATTTGACCTTTTGATCATGAGAGAGCTCACCGGCGGCCTTTACTTCGGAGCGCGAAAGACCGAGGAGGTAGACGGGGTCATGACAGCGGTAGATACTCTTTCCTATAATGAACTTGAGATTCGCCGCATTGCGAAACGTGCCTTTGACGTGGCACAGAAAAGACGCGGGAAAGTGTGCAGCGTAGATAAGGCCAATGTGCTGGATTCTTCCAGACTTTGGAGGAAAGTAGTGGAGGAAGTGGCAAAGGATTATCCGGATGTGGAGCTTTCTCATATGTATGTGGACAACTGCGCCATGCAGCTGGTCATGAATCCGGCTCAGTTCGATGTGATTTTGACCGAAAATATGTTCGGGGATATTTTGTCTGATGAGGCTTCCATGGTGACCGGCTCCATCGGCATGCTTTCCAGCGCCAGCTTAAATGATACCCGGTTTGGTCTCTATGAGCCAAGCCATGGTTCTGCGCCGGATATTGCCGGACAGAATAAGGCCAATCCCATTGCCACCATTCTGTCTGCTGCCATGATGCTGCGCTATACCTTTGACCTGGATCAGGAGGCAGAGGCGATCGAAGGAGCTGTTCGTCAGGTCTTAAAAGACGGTTACCGGACCGGTGATATTATGGCAGAGGGTTGTACTTATACCGGTACGGTCCAGATGGGAGATCTGATCGCAGAGAGAATCTGATATACATATAAAACAGCAGAGCACGAACCGGATTCAGATGGATTTTACAGATCTGGAGACGGCTGGAATCTCATCTCCTGCCAAAAGGCGGTGAGGGCTGAAGCGATACGATAGTCAGGAGGAAAGATAAAATGAGAAGTGATGCAGTTACCAAGGGGATGCAGCAGGCGCCCCACCGTTCTTTGTTCCATGCACTGGGACTGACAGAAGAGGAGATGAACCGGCCGCTGATAGGAATTGTCAGCTCCTACAATGAGATTGTGCCGGGGCATATGAATCTGGATAAGATTGTGGAAGCGGTAAAGACCGGCGTTGCCATGGCGGGAGGAACTCCGATCGTTTTTCCGGCGATTGCAGTCTGTGACGGAATTGCCATGGGACACATTGGCATGAAATATTCACTGGTGACCAGAGACCTGATTGCGGATTCCACAGAGGCTATGGCCATGGCGCATCAGTTTGACGCACTGGTTATGGTACCCAACTGTGACAAAAATGTGCCGGGTCTTCTGATGGCGGCGGCGAGAGTCAATATCCCTACGGTTTTTGTGAGCGGCGGTCCCATGCTGGCCGGCAGAGTGAAAGGACAGAAAAGAAGTCTTTCCAGCATGTTTGAGGCGGTGGGATCCTATGCGGCGGGAACCATGACAGAGGAAGATGTAACCGAATTTGAAAATAAAGTATGTCCTACCTGCGGTTCCTGTTCAGGTATGTATACAGCCAACAGCATGAACTGTCTGACAGAGGCACTGGGTATGGGGCTTGGAGGCAACGGCACGATACCGGCGGTCTATTCGGAGCGGATCAGGCTGGCAAAAAAGGCGGGTATGCAGGTGATGGAGATGCTCAGGAAAAACATCCGCCCCAGGGATATCATGACAGAAAAGGCCTTTATGAATGCGCTTACTGTGGATATGGCTCTTGGCTGCTCCACCAACAGCATGCTGCATCTTCCGGCCATTGCTCATGAGGCGGGTGTGGAGCTGAACGTGGATATCGCCAATGAGGTGAGCGAAAGGACTCCGAATCTGTGCCATCTGGCTCCGGCTGGTCCTACTTATATGGAAGATTTAAACGAGGCGGGCGGTGTCTACGCGGTGATGAAAGAACTTTCCAAAAAGGATCTTCTGAACCTGGACTGCCTGACGGTGACCGGTAAAAATGTGGGAGAAAACATTGCTTCCTGTGTAAATAAAAATCCGGAGGTCATCCGTCCGGTGGAGAATCCTTACAGTGCAACCGGCGGGATTGCGATCCTCAAAGGCAACCTGGCTCCGGACAGCGGCGTGGTCAAGCGCTCAGCTGTGGCTCCGGAGATGCTGGTACACGAAGGCCCGGCGAGAGTCTTTGACTGTGAGGAAGATGCGATCGAAGCCATCAAGGGCGGACAGATTGTGGCAGGGGATGTGGTTGTCATCCGCTATGAGGGACCAAAGGGCGGCCCCGGTATGCGGGAGATGTTAAACCCCACATCCGCCATCGCAGGTATGGGGCTGGGTTCTTCTGTGGCTCTGATCACAGACGGCCGGTTCAGCGGAGCCAGCAGAGGAGCTTCTATCGGCCATGTATCACCGGAAGCAGCTGTGGGCGGTCCTATTGCCCTGGTGGAAGAAGGGGATCTCATCAAGATCAATATCCCGGAAAACCGTCTGGATGTGGATCTTTCCGATGAAGAACTTGCAAGGAGACGCGCAAAGTGGCAGCCAAGAGAGCCGAAAGTGACGACCGGATATCTGGCCCGCTACGCCTCCATGGTAACCTCCGGAAACCGGGGAGCCATCCTGGAGATCCAGAAACATTAATCAGATGCAAAACTCTAAACAAACGACAGCAGCTTCCCGGAGCGTACGCAGAAGCGTTACCGGATGCCGAAGGTGAGAAGGGAACGGTTCTGGGCATAAGGTACGCGAAGGGAAGATGCGGAACTTCAAATAAAAAACAGCAGCTTCCCGGAGCGTACGCAGAAGCGTTACCGGATGCCGAAGGTGAGAAGGGAACGGTTCTGGGCATAAAGGTACGCGAAGGGAAGATGCGGAACTCTAATAAGGAGAAACAAAATATGATTTTATCAGGAGCAGAGATTGTAATTGCCTGCCTGAAGGAACAGGGGGTAGACACCGTCTTTGGCTATCCCGGCGGGGCAATTTTAAATATCTATGATGCGCTTTACAAGCATCCGGAAATCAGACACATACTGACATCCCATGAGCAGGGCGCTTCTCATGCGGCGGACGGTTATGCGAGGGCCACCGGCAAAGTGGGTGTCTGTTTTGCCACTTCAGGCCCAGGAGCCACCAATCTGGTCACGGGCATTGCTACAGCTTATATGGATTCCATCCCTGTTGTGGCCATCACGTGCAATGTGGGCAAGTCACTCCTTGGAAAAGACAGCTTTCAGGAGGTGGATATCGCCGGGATCACGATTCCGGTGACAAAACATAATTTTATTGTAAAAGACGTTGCAGATCTGGCAGCTGTGATCCGTCGGGCTTTCAAAATCGCAAAATCCGGGCGGCCGGGTCCGGTGCTCATTGATGTAACCAAAGATGCGACGGCCAACGAAACCGAATATTTTGCAAAGACTCCGGAGGAGATCGTTTCGGATAATTCCACGATCAAAGAGGAAGATCTGGAAGAGGCAGTCCGTCTGATCGATCAGGCAAAGAAGCCCATGATCTTTGTGGGAGGCGGCGCCATTGCTTCCAACGCATCCGAGGAGCTGCTTGTGTTTGCGGAGAAGCTGGATGCTCCGGTGTGCGATACGCTGATGGGAAAAGGTGCTTTCTGCGGAGAACATCCCCTCTATGCCGGAATGCTGGGCATGCATGGCACCAAGTACGCCAATTTTGGCGTATCCAAATGTGATCTGCTGGTGACCATTGGAGCGCGTTTCAGTGACCGGGTGTTCGGGGATGCCTCCCGTTTTGCAACCCATGCAAAAATCCTGCAGATCGACGTAGACCCTGCAGAGATCAATAAAAATATTCTGGTGTCCGCAAGTGTGATCGGGGATGTAAAAGAAGTTCTGAAAAGACTGAATCCCCTTCTTGAGCAGAAAGATCACAAAGAATGGCGCTCCTTTATTGATGACCTGAAAGTCCGGTTCCCGTTGAAATATAACGAAGAGGGACTGACAGGCCCTTATATCGTGGAAGAGATTTACAAGGCGACCAAAGGGGATGCGATTATCTGTACGGAGGTCGGTCAGCATCAGATGTGGGCCGCTCAGTACTATAAGTACACCCATCCCCGCACTTTCTTAAGTTCCGGAGGGCTTGGGACCATGGGGTATGGTCTGGGTGCTTCCCTGGGAGCAAAAGTTGCCATGCCGGAAAAACGGGTGATTAATATCGCCGGGGACGGATGCTTCCGTATGAATATGAACGAGCTGGCTACAGCTGCCCGTTACAATATTCCTGTCATCGAGGTGGTGGTCAACAATCATGTACTTGGAATGGTGCGTCAATGGCAGAATTTATTCTATGAGGGACGGTATTCGGCGACCATATTAAATGACAGGGTGGATTTTGTCAAAGTGGCGGAGGCTCTTGGATGCAAAGGCATTCGGGTGACGAAAAAAGAGGAGTTTGCCCCGGCGCTTGCAGAAGCATTTGCCTGCGGAGGACCGGTGCTTTTGGACTGTCAGATTGACAGTGACGACAAAGTATTTCCGATGGTGCCGGCAGGGGCGCCCATAGAAAATGCTTTTGATCAGGATGATCTGGTTAAATAATTCGGTTATGTTTTGGAAGAGAGGATTAAGGAAGTTATGAGAAGAGTCTACAATTTTTCGGCAGGACCTGCGGTGCTGCCAGAAGAGGTGCTTCAGGAGATTGCGGATGAGATGCTGGATTATCACGGCACAGGCATGTCTGTGATGGAGATGAGCCATCGTTCCAGTGTTTTTGATGAGATCATCGGGACAGCAGAACAGGACTTCAGAGATCTTTTAAAGGTTCCCAATCACTATAAAGTACTGTTTTTGCAGGGAGGCGCTCATCTGCAGTTTGCGGCGGTCCCTATGAACCTGATGAAACATCGGGTGGCTGATTACATTGTCACCGGGCAGTGGGCAAAGAGAGCGTTTGAGGAGGCGAAAAAATACGGAAAGGCCAATAAAATCGCGACCAGTGAAGACCAGACGTATTCTTACATTCCCGACTGTTCGGATCTTCCGGTCAGCGAAGATGCCGATTATGTGTATATCTGTGAGAACAATACGATCTACGGAACAAAATTTAAAACCCTTCCCAATACAAAGGGAAAGGATCTGGTGGCGGATGTGTCTTCCTGCTTTTTGTCGGAGCCGGCGGATGTATCCAGATATGCGGTTATGTACGGTGGTGTCCAGAAGAATATCGGGCCGGCAGGCATGGTGATCGCGGTGGTCAGAGAAGACCTGATTACGGACGATGTGCTTCCGGGGACGCCGTCGATCATGAAATATAAGACCCAGGCAGATACAGGCTCTTTGTACAACACGCCGAACTGCTTTTGTATCTATACCTGTGGCAAAGTGTTTCAATGGTTAAAAAAGATGGGCGGACTGGAGGTGATGAAGCAGCGGAATGAGGAAAAGGCAGCGATTCTCTACGATTTTCTGGATGGCAGCCGGCTTTTCAGGGGCACGGTGAGAAAGGAAGACCGTTCGCTTATGAACGTTCCTTTTGTGACAGGCAGAAAAGAACTGGACGCTAAATTTGTAAAGGAGGCTGAAACCGCCGGTTTTGTGAACTTAAAGGGTCACAGAAGTGTGGGCGGTATGCGGGCCAGCATTTACAATGCGATGCCGAAGGAAGGCGTGGAAGCGCTTGTTGCGTTTATGAAAAAATTTGAAGAGGAGAACAAGTAGAACTATGTATCAGTATCATTGTCTGAATCCCATCGCGGAGGTTGGACTGAAGAATTTTGACGGCAATTATGCTAAGACAGATAATATCGCGAATGCGGACGCGGTGCTGGTGCGGAGTGCCCTGATGCACGACATGGAGATCCCCAAAAGTGTCTGTGTAATCGGAAGGGCCGGTGCGGGAGTCAACAACATCCCCTTGGGAAAATGTTCCGAGCAGGGAATCGCTGTCTTCAATACGCCGGGAGCCAATGCAAACGGAGTCAAGGAACTGGTGCTGGCAGGGCTTCTTATGGCATCCAGGGACATCATCGGCGGTCTTTACTGGGTGCGTTCCGAGCGGCAGAATGAGGAGCTTGCACAGCTTGCGGAGAAGCAGAAAAAAGCATTTGCCGGCAATGAGATCATGGGAAAGAAGCTTGGAGTCATCGGTCTTGGAGCCATCGGTATCCTGGTGGCCAATGCGGCAGCAGCTCTTGGGATGGAGGTATATGGTTATGACCCCTATATCTCGGTTAATGCTGCCTGGAATCTGTCCAGGGATGTCCGGCACATTACGGATGTCAATGACATCTACCGGGAGTGTGATTATATCACGATCCATGTGCCGCTGATGGAGAGCACCAAAGGGATGATTGATTCTTCTGCCATTGCGCATATGAAAAACAATGTGGTGATTCTGAATTTTGCAAGGGGCCCGCTGGTGGATACCAAAGCAATTGTGGAGGCGCTGCGGACCAACCGGATCCGCAAGTACGTGACGGATTTTCCCACAGCGGATATTGCTTCCATGAAGAATGCCATTGTGATCCCTCATCTGGGTGCATCCACAGAGGAGTCGGAGGACAACTGTGCGATTATGGCGGTGAAGGAGATCCGGGATTATCTGGAAAATGGAAATATCCACAATTCCGTGAATTTCCCCAACTGTGACATGGGTGTGTGCAAGTTCGCCATGCGTGTCACGATTATCCACCGGAATATTCCGAATATGCTGACCAAGTTTACGGCAACCTTCGGGGATCTGGGGATCAATATTGAAAGAATGAGCAACGAGACCAAAGGTGAGTATGGTTATGTGATCATGGATCTGGCCAATAAAGCAGATGAAACTGCGGTTGATACCATACGGAAGATTAAAGGCGTTCTGAAAGTAAGGGTGATGAGATAGATGGCAGTTGTAAAGCCGTTCTGTTGTGTTCATCCGGCCAGAGGGTTGGAGCAGAAGATCGCGGCTCTGCCCTATGATGTATACAACAGAGAAGAAGCAAGACGTGCGGTGGAGGGAAAACCTCTGTCTTTTTTGAACATTGACCGTCCGGAGACGCAATTTGGGCCGGAACAGGATATGTATGCGCAGGAGGTCTACGAGGCGGCGAAAGAACGCCTGCAGAAAATGCAGGAGGACGGCTCTTTTGTAAAGGAGGAGTCGCCGGTCTATTATATTTACGAACTGACAATGGAGGGACGGTCCCAGACTGGGATTGTGGGCTGTGCCTCCATTGATGACTATGAACAGCAGGTTATAAAAAAACACGAAAAAACCCGGGCGGAAAAGGAAGAGGACCGTATTCGTCATGTAGATATCTGTGGTGCACAGACAGGTCCGATCTTTCTGGCTTATCGTTCTCATGGGAGGATCCGGGACATTATAGGCGGAATCAAGGCTGCAGAACCGGAGTTTTCTTTTGAGACAGAGGACAGCATCCGCCATGCCGGGTGGAAAGTGACAGAAAAGAGCGTCCTTTTAGAATTGGAGCAGGCATTTTTACAGGTGGGAAATGTCTATATTGCCGATGGACACCATCGGACTGCATCTGCAGTGAAAGTGGGACAGAAACGCAGGAAAGCATATCCGGATTACGACGGAACGGAGGATTTTAACTATTTTCTGTCGGTGCTGTTCCCGGACGATGAGCTGATGATCATGGATTACAACCGGGTGGTAAAGGATCTAAACGGTTTGACCATGGAAGCATTTTTGGGGATGGTCTCGGAAAAATTTGAGACCATATTGATGGAAGAGCCGGAAAGACCACAGGAGAAAGGGCAGATCACCATGTATCTGCGGGGGTATTGGTTCCGGTTGATCGCGCGTAGGGAATACATACAGGAGGATCCGGTAGAGGGGCTGGATGTGGCATACCTGCAGCGGGAGCTTTTGGGCCCTGTTCTTGGTATCCGGGATCCCCGGACGGATCAGAGAATTGATTTCGTGGGAGGAATCCGCGGGATGGAGGAATTAAAACGCAGGGCAGACAGCGATATGGAAGTGGCTTTTGCCATGTACCCCACTTCCATCCAGGAGCTCTTCGCAGTGGCGGATGCGGGGCTTTTGATGCCTCCGAAATCCACCTGGTTTGAGCCAAAGCTGAGGAGCGGGCTGTTTATACACGAAATCTGAATATGGGATCATGCCAGAAGACACGGGTGCGGGCCCGTGTCTTTGCTTTTTGGATTGTGCACAGCATAGAATTCTTGTGTGGTATTTACCACATGAAGCTGATATAATAAAAAAAAAGCAAGGGCTCCGGCTGTTGAGGGCAGGAGCATCTTAGGAATTTACGGAGGAGTCGTTGTATGAATATCACAATCAAAAATGAGTATGCCGCAGTTACCTGTCAGACGTTTGGGGCAGAGCTTCTGTCTTATCAGACGGCGGAAGGAAAAGAGTATCTGTGGCAGAAAGACCCTGCCTACTGGGCAAAGACCTCGCCGGTTCTTTTTCCGTATATCGGGCCGGTCATGCAGGCAGTGGTCATCGGGGAAAAAGCGTATGATATGCCCAGACACGGATTTGTAAAGGACGTGGAGTTTGTCGTGGCTGAGCAGGGAGCGGACTATGTGGTGCTTTCCACAGCTGCGACAGAGGCTACAAAAGCAGTGTTTCCCTATGACTTTCTGTTTACCGTTACCTTCCGCCTGACCGGGCCGAAACTTTCCGCTGCTTATGGTGTTGTCAATAAAAGCCAGGAAGAGATGCCGTTTTTGATCGGTGGACATCCGGCATTTTTCTGTCCCATGGAGGAGGGAGAGCAGTTTACGGAATACCTGCTTCAGTTTGAGGATGAGGATGTGGAGGATCTGCATCTGCAGTATCCGCTGTTTGACCAGGATGCCATACTCTATGAAAATCTGACCCGCCGGACGGTAAAGCTGATTCATCAGTGTACGGAGAAAGGGATTCAGTTTGATTTTCCGGATTATCCCACGGTTGCTTTCTGGACGCCGATCAAAAAAGACGCGCCGTTTCTGTGCATCGAACCCTGGTGCGGCGGGACGATGGATCAGGTGCCCGATACCCGTCTGCTGGAGAAAAAATACGTGCAGTATCTGAAAGCAGGAGAAGCAAAAGAGTATCTCTTTGCCTTTCAGCCTTGTTAAAATAATAACGATCATAAAAAGAAGGAGTACTTATGATGGATGAACAGGAGATATTTCAGGAACTTTACGGCTGTGTTTCGTGCCATCAGGCCCCGGTGGACCGGTCGGAGAATCCGAATTCCAGACTTTGCAGAAGATGCCGGGAGGCGGCAATCCACTATCCGATTCCGAAGATCAGCATTCCCGTCGTATTGGTGATCCTGGTTCTGACTGCATTTGCCTATATCCGGATGCCGGAAAGTCTTACAGACTATCGGATCTATGCCACGGCAGAAGCACAGATTGAAGCGGGCATGCTTTATGACACCCTTTCCAGTCTGGATGAGGTGGCTTCCAGACACCCGGATTTCACGGATCTGGCCGTCCGCCTGGTCACCCTTTCTATGGAGTATGGGTGTTATGACTATGCAGCCTACAGTATGAACACTTATCTGGCGGGCAAGTCGTTGTCCGATGTGACCTATGGAGAGATGGTACACTATCAGAATGTGCTGACCTCCTATTATGACACCATGGATGCGCTGCAGGAGGTGGTGGACGGTTTTGATGAGGATATGGACCCGGAGCTTACCGCAGCCATCTTCCGGGAGCATTTAGAGATGATGAAAGAAGACCCCAGGATGTTCCAGTCGGTGATCTGGTATTATCTGGCACAAGTCAGCGAAAGTCCGGAAGAATACAAAGAGTGTCTGCTTCGCTGTCTGGAGGAGGATCCTATGGATTTTGTTGCCAGGGCAGATCTTGGCACGCGCCTTCGCCGGGATGGGGATCTGGAAGGGGCCAGGGAATGTTATGAGCAGATTCTCTGCTATGAGAAAACAGAGGCTCTGGCCAACCGGGGGATTGCGATTCTCAAGATGCTGGAAGGGGACCTGGAAGGAGGCCTTGACTATGCCCGCATTGCCTACGAGAGCAATCCGGATGCCGCTTATGTAAGAGACACTTATCTGGTGGCCCTGTTTGAAAACCGGATGGAAGAAGAGGCAGAAGCGATGAAACAGGAGATGGAAGAGGCAGATACGCCCATCGAGGAAGATACCAAAGCCCTTTTAAGCGGTGAGATTACACTGAGAGAATACTATGTGGAGGAGGAGACCTTATGATTATTCCAGGACTGGGGATCATCATCTCCATCGTTACCTTTCCCGGCATTATGGTCCATGAGTTTGCCCATCAGATTTTTTGCCGGATACTGCGGATTCCGGTTTTCCAGGTGGTTTATTTTCGGGTGGGGAATCCCTGCGGCTATGTGGAACATGAGTCTTCCGAGGATCCATGGAAGGTGTTTTTGACTTCCACCGGCCCGTTCTTTATCAATACGCTGCTCGGACTTTTGATTCTGACGCCGGTGGCCATACCGATTATCAGATTCAGGGAATATCTGAATCCGTTGAACCTGTTCCTGGCATGGGTCGGCTTTTCGATTCTGATGCACGCATTTCCCAGCACCGGAGATGCGAAAAACATGGTGACGCAGATTTTGAAAAATCCCAATGTGGGAATTCTGCCCAAGATACTCTTATCTCCGGTCATCGGGCTGATCTACGTGGGGGCAGTGGGGTCCATCTTCTGGCTGGATCTCATCTATGCGACCGCTGTGGCCATGCTGATTCCCAATCTTCTGACGATGGTGTAGCCAAACCGCTGTTTTTTTGCGGAGAGACAAGTAACAGAATTTTTCCAGGAGAGGTGTTATGCGTGCAAAGACAAGCTGCGAAATGTGCAGCAATTATGTATACGATGAGGACTATGATTATTATGTGTGCGAGATGGATCTGGACGAGGATGAAATGTACCGGTTCCTGAGCTGTTCGGTGGACAGCTGCCCTTATTTTCGGGGGGAAGATGAATATCAGATTGTCCGAAAACAAATGTGAGGTGAAAAGACATGCAGCGTGCCGGTTTGGTTCGTTCCGGAACCGGATCTGAAGATAATCTGGAAAAGGATATGGCCCGGTATCAACATGTAGAACATACATTCGAACCGGTCTATGACATACACTCGAAGGTTTTGGTCCTTGGGACCTTTCCGTCGGTCAAATCCCGGGAGCAGAATTTTTATTACGGACATCCCCAGAACCGGTTCTGGAAAGTCCTGGCGCATCTGACCAAAGAACCGCTGCCTGGGACCACAGAGGAAAAAAAGGCACTGCTTCTTAAGCACCAGATTGCGGTGTGGGATGTGATTCAAAGCTGCGACATCATCGGTTCCAGTGACAGCAGCATCAGGAATGTGGTGCCGGCGGACATTCCAGGGATCCTGAAGGGCAGCAGCATCAAGAGCATCTTTGCCAACGGGGATAAAGCGTACCGCCTGTATCAAAAATATTGCCGGGATGCAGCGGGTATGGAGGCGGTGAAGCTTCCTTCCACCAGTCCGGCCAATGCGGTATTTACCCTGGAACGCCTGACAGAAGCCTGGGGGATTCTCTTGCCCGCCGGCGGTGAGATGCAGGGATAAAAGACAGAAAGCACAGAGGGTGCAGGCAAAATAAAAAAGGAGAACAAGATTCTATGGCATTTGAAAAAGCGAAAGCGTATCTGAAAGAATTTGGCCTGGAAGACCGGATTCTGGTATTCGATACTTCCAGTGCGACGGTGGAGCTTGCAGCCCAGGCGGTGGGCTGTGAGCCGGCCAGGATCGCCAAGACGCTGTCTTTTAAGATGGAGGAGGGGTGCATTCTGGTGGTGGCAGCCGGAGACGCCAGAGTGGATAACAAGAAGTACAAGGCGCAGTTTCACACCAAGGCGAAGATGCTGGCTTTTGAGGAAGTGGAGGAGCTGACCGGTCACACAGTGGGCGGAGTATGTCCTTTTGGCGCCAGGGAAGGTGCAAAGGTATACCTGGATGAATCCCTGAGACGGTTTGAGACGGTGTATCCGGCCTGCGGCAGCAGCAACAGCGCAGTGCGTCTGACCCTCCCGGAACTTGAGCAGACTTCCCGCTGCGAAGCCTGGGTGGATGTGTGCAAGTAACAGCCAATATGAAACTTTGAAAACAGCTGGTGTGCTGACGCATATTTGGGGAAATATAAACGTGTCCGTACACTGGTTGAAGCAAAATCTCAGTCAGGAGAGCGATTATGAATTATGATGAACTTTTAAAAGCAGCCAGAGCCTGTATCGGAACATCCTGTAAGGTCTGTCCGGTCTGCAGCGGCATAGGGTGCAGGAACCGGATTCCCGGTCCGGGGGCCAAAGGAGTGGGGGATACCGCCATACGCAATTATCAGAAATGGCAGGAGATCCGGGTCAATATGGATACGCTGCATGAGAATGCGCCCGTGGATACGTCTCTTTCGCTTTTTGGGAAAACCTTTTCGTATCCTTTTTTTGCGGGACCTGTGGGCGCAGTAAATATGCATTACAGTGATAAATATGACGATTTGGCGTATAATAACCTATTAGTAGATGCCTGTGCCAGAGCCGGTATCGTTGCCTTCACCGGAGACGGCATGAATGCCGCTGTGATGGAAGGGGCCGCTGCCGCCATCATGGCAGCCGGCGGTATGGGAGTACCCACCATCAAGCCCTGGAATCTTGAGACGATTAAAGACAAGATGGAGCTTGTGAAGAAAGCCGGAGCGTTTGCCGTTGCCATGGATGTGGATGCGGCAGGGCTTCCGTTCCTGAAAAATATGGAGCCTCCGGCCGGCAGCAAGACGGTGGATGAGCTTAGAGAGATTGCCAGGATGGCAGAAGTTCCCTTTATCGTCAAAGGCGTGATGACGGCAAAAGCTGCCCGGAAGGCAGAAGAAGCCGGGGCAGCGGCCATCGTCGTTTCCAATCATGGCGGCCGGGTGCTGGATCAGTGTCCGGGTACGGCGGAAGTGCTGCAGGAGATCGCAGAGGCTGTGGACGGCCGGATGAAAGTGCTGGTGGACGGCGGCATCCGAAGCGGCGTGGATATCTTCAAGGCCCTTGCTCTGGGCGCAGACGCTGTCCTGATCGCACGTCCTTTTGTGACCGCGGTTTACGGAGGCGGAGCACAGGGCGTACAGTGTTATGTGGAGAAACTGGGCGCGGAGCTTGCGGATACTATGTCTATGTGCGGGGCATCTACACTGGATGAGATCTCCATCGATATGATAAGGAGATCTTGAAAACGGCTGCTCTTCACACCTGCATCATCCATACCGGGCTGAGTTCTGGCAGATGTGCAAAAGCAGTCAGGAACGATTAATCAGGTAAGGAGACCAGTGAGATGGAACTAAAAGGGAGCAAGACCGAGCAGAATCTGATCGCCGCATTTGCAGGAGAGTCCGAGGCAAGGAACAAATATACGTATTACGCCGATCGGGCACGGGAAAACGGCTATGAGCAGATCGCCAATCTGTTCGAGATCACCGCAGACAATGAGAAAGCCCATGCAAAGCAGTGGTTTGAGCTGCTTCGTGGAATCGGAACGACAGAGGAGAACTTAAAGGATGCAGCAGCAGGCGAACACTTTGAGTGGAGCGAGATGTATGCAGACTTTGCAAGAGAAGCAAAGGAAGAAGGCTTTCCGCAGATTGCCGCCAAATTTGAACTGGTGGCGAAAGTGGAGAAGGAACATGAAGAACGGTATCGGAAGCTTTTGGAAAATGTGGAAAAAGGTGTGGTGTTCTCCAAAGAGGGCGATACCATCTGGGTATGCTTAAACTGCGGCCATGTTCATGTGGGAAAGACCGCTCCAAAGCTTTGTCCCGTATGTTCCTATCCACAGGGTTATTTTGAAGAGAAAGCATCCAATTATTAGATAAGAATAAAAAGTCCGCTGTTTCTCATAAGAGAAAATACAGCGGACTTTTTATGTACACGGAAAAGAATATATGTTCTGTAAGCCTGTGGAAGATGAAAGGCCAGAAGACTGGATCCGGGCACGAAAAAGAATATATGTTCTGAAAAGCTCAGCAGTTCAGCCAGTAGCTCATACGTTCCAAAAGCTGGGGGATATCCAGCGGCTTGGCGATGTGTCCGTTCATACCGGATTCCCTGCTGGCAGCGATGTCATCCGGAGAGACATTGGCGGAAAGGGCCAGGATCGGGATGGACCCGGCATCGGCCCGGGGCAGCTTGCGGATGGCCCGGGTGGCCTCTAATCCATTCATGACCGGCATCTGGATATCCATCAGAATCAGATCATAGTAGCCCTCCGGCATCTCAGCAAAACGCTGCAGGCCCTGGCGGCCGTCGGCGGCACATTCTACCATGGCGCCGATCTCGCCGATCAGTTCCATGGCAATTTCCTGATTCAGCTCATTGTCCTCCACCAGGAGGATTCGGCAGCCCTGGAAAGAAATCTCTCCAAAATCTTCCTGAACGGGATTGGGTTTGGGCTTTTGAGATTCCAAAGACCCGGAACGCCTGAGAATGATGGTTACCGTGAACAGGGAGCCTTGTTCCGGGGTACTTTTTACACTGATGATGCCCCCCATCATGCGGGCAATATTCTGGGCGATGGACAGCCCAAGGCCGATTCCGTCAACAGCGGTAACCCTCGGGTCTTCCCCGCGGCTGAAAGGTTCAAAGATATGAGGCAGGAACGTTTCCGCCATCCCGATTCCGTTGTCCCGGAAAAGGAAGTCATAAGAGCTGCAGCCGTGTTCCCGGGATTCGTGTTCGACGACGGAGATCTCCAGTACGCCTCCAGGCGGGGTATAATTGACAGAGTTTCTCAGGATATTCAGGAAGATCTGCCGAAGTCTCAGCCGGTCTCCTAAGATCCGGTCGTGTTCTGTATGCAGAGGATGCAGGATAAGCTTCAGCTGTTTTTCCTGGCTGCCTGGACGGATCAGGGAAGTCACATCCTGCATAAGATCCGACAGAGAAAATGCCTCCGCGTTCAGTGAAAAATCTCCGGATTTGATCTGGCTGATATCCAGGACTTCGTTCAGGGTGGAGAGAAGCTGACGGCTGGACAGGGAAGCCTTATTCAGACAGTCTCTGACACGTGCCTGGTCCTCCACATGATCCGTCGCGATCCGGATCATGCCCAGGATGCCGTTCATGGGGGTGCGGATATTATGGCTCATACAGGAGAGAAATTCCTGCTTGGAGGCGTTGGCATAATCCGCCGCCTCGCAGGCCGCCTGGAGAGCCTGCTGCTCCCGCATCTCCTTGCGTTTACTGTCGGTGACATCCTGAGCGGCATAGACGATGGACCGCGCAGTCCCGTTTTCATCGGTCTGGGACATGACAGCTGTCACCCGGATCCAACCGTATTCTTCCGGTCCGGCAACCGGGTTTTTCGGCAGCTTCCGGTATGCAATCGTCACATAGGGATGCTTTTTGCTCAGGACCGTCCGGAGATTCTGGATGCATAATGTATGCAGGTACATTCGGCGGTCATCGGGGTGAATAAAACGCTCCGCATAGGTCCGGATACCACTTTCATAAGCCGCTTTGCCTTCCAGTACAGGGGCCACTTCCTGAAGCTGTGTGACACTGCGGAACGTATCCTGTTCCAGATCCACATAGTAGGTGGCAAAAAACATACTGCCCAGAGTGCGGATGATATCCAGCTGCTCCTGTTCTTCCTTCTGACGCAGCTCTTCTTCCAGTTTTTCCCGGGTGATATCCCGTTCCAGGATATTCACGGAGATCCGGGTGCCCTGGCGGGCGTAGATGACGTGATCCTCCATCCACCGAAGAGGAGGTTTTGCCAGACGGTACCGGCAGATCTCCTCGGCATAATCCATGGTGCCGGCAGCTTTCTGATACAGATGCTCCGGACTCATGATCTTCTGGAACTGGTCCGCATCTTCCGGATGGACAGTGGATTCCAAAGCCCGGTGAAAATACTGGTGGTAGTTGCCGGTGAGAACATTTTGCATGGTGCTGTTTTCCTTGATCAGGATTCGTTCACACTGGCCGTTTTCCAGGTAGACCGTTGTCATGACGCTGTAACGGGATTTGAGAATCGCTGCCAGCTGCATATCCCGAAGCGTCAGGGTATGTTCCTGGCGGACACGTCTGTCAACGTTTTGCAGGGCTAAAATGGTGTAGTTTTTGGCGTTGGAATTCTGGCCAAAATACGCGATCACAGCCATATAACGATATTCATGATCTTCCTCCCCGCGCCACTGACAGAGCATATCCGTTTTCTGTATGGAAGTGTCTCTTGCCTGGCACAGGCTTTCCAGAGAAAACATCTTACAGAATTTTTCCCGGTCAGTGGGGTGAATCTGCCGGAGCAGACGGCTCTTAAGCAGCTCATCCCAGGGAAGGGTCCAGGACTTCCATCCGGTATGTGTGTTTCCGTTTTCCCGAACCAGATTGGTTTCTCCGGTATCCAGATCAATGCCGTAAATGCCGAAATTCTGAGTACCCAGCGTGCGGATGACTTCCTGAACCCGGATGCTGGCATCGTCCAGTTCCAGACTTTCCTGGAGGATGTCATGTACATCCTTGATGTACAGAAAGACAAACTGTTCTTTAGCGGAAGAACTGCTGTCCGGCACGATCTCCATCAGATTCCAACGGAAATCCTCGCCGGAGCGCCGTCGGTAACAGCAGGTCATGACCTCCTGTCCGGAAGCCAGCGTGTCTTTTATATGCTCCGGACGGGTAAAAGAGATGAAGTGGTTCATATCATCCGGATGAATGCCGCCATGGTAGATGAACTGTCCCAGCCAGCTTGAGAAGCTGTCGGTTCCATATCCGATGGCCCGGTCCTCCGGCCGTATTTTGACAATCTCATAGAGATCCTGGGTCAGGTTGACCCGAAGTATTTTATGATAGGTATGGCTGATCGCCGGCAATATTTTTTCGTATTTTTGAATATCCAAAGTCTCACCTACATTTCTGCCTTTACCTGATGGCCGGAGGCATTGTTATTTTAAAAGTATATTAATGATGGAACAGCCGGATTCCTGTGAATGCCATGGCCATGCCGTATTTGTTGCAGCACTCGATGACCAGATCATCTCTTACGGACCCGCCGGGCTGTGCGATATAGCAGACGCCGCTTTTGTGAGCCCGTTCAATGTTGTCGGCAAAGGGGAAGAAGGCATCGGATCCCAGGGTTACACCGGTCATCTGAGACAGCCAGGCTTTTTTCGACTCCCGGTCGAATACTTCCGGCTTTGTTTTAAAGATCTTTTCCCAGGTTCCGTCTGCCAGTACATCCATGTATTCGTCTCCGATGTAGACATCGATGGCATTGTCCCGTTCTGCCCGTCCCAGGGTGTCCAGGAAGGGAAGAGAGAGTACCTGAGGAGCCTGGCGCAAAAACCAGTTGTCGGCCTTATTGCTGGCCAGTCGGGTGCAGTGAACCCGGGACTGCTGTCCGGCGCCAATGCCAATGGCCTGTCCGTCTTTTACAAAGCAGACCGAATTGGACTGGGTGTATTTCAGGGTGATCAGGGCGATCTTCATGTCGGTCAGAGCTTTTTGGGGCACGTCTTTTTTCTCGGTTACCAGGTTGGAGAGCAGTTCCTCATTGATGGGAAGCTCGTTTCTTCCCTGTTCGAAGGTGATACCAAAAACCTGTTTTTTCTCCAGAGGATCCGGCACATAGGAGGGATCCATCTGGATGACATTATAATTTCCCTTTTTTTTCTGACTTAAGATGGCAAGGGCTTCTTCGGTGTATCCAGGAGCGATCACGCCGTCAGACACCTCCCGCTTGATCAGCTTTGCAGTGTCTGCGTCACAGACATCTGACAGAGCGATAAAATCTCCGAAGGAGGACATCCGGTCTGCTCCTCTGGCTCTTGCGTAGGCGCAGGCCAGGGGAGACAGGGTTCCAAGATCATCTACCCAGTAGATTTTTGCCAGGGTGTCTGAAAGGGGAAGCCCTACGGCGGCTCCTGCGGGGGAGACGTGTTTAAAGGAAGCGGCAGCCGGAAGGCCGGTGGCCTCTTTCAGCTCCTTTACCAGCTGCCAGCCGTTGAAAGCATCCAGAAAATTGATATAGCCGGGTCTGCCCATAAGGACTTTGACCGGGAGATCCGCCCCCGTCTCCATATAGATACGGGAAGGCTTCTGATTGGGGTTGCATCCATATTTTAACTGAAGTTCGTTCATACTTATACCTCTTATTAAAGTTCCGCGCTGGTCCCACCAGCCCCCAATAGGAGATCCTTTCGAAGTCACCTAAGGTGCCATCTCAAGGATCTGGGTCTGTCAGGACGTGCGCTGTTTACTGGTTTTTATTTACAATACGGGTCTGGAAGGTTCCGTCTGCCAGATTTATAAAGCGGACGAAGAGAGAGACTTTATTCTCTTCATTCAAATTCGTCCAGATCAGGTCGGTGAAGGCGTCCAGGTCATCCAGGACGGACACAGGCTTTGGTTCTCCTTCGAAACTTGGCAGAGGATCGCCGTCCTGCATGTAAGTGTGAATAAAATGTCCTTCCCCGGCTTTCGGATTTTCGTAGGCAAAGGCATAGCGGTGACAGGAATCCGGATCGCCGCCGTTGCTTTTTAAGATGGACATGGCATAATTAAAGTTTCCGGATTCGATGTGCAGGATACCGGAGATCCGGGGCGTGTAATTGGGTGCGTCCGGCTCAAAGGTCCGGCAGCGCAGAGACTGTTCAAAGGTCATCTGGTGATCCATGCCGTCATAGATGGTATCGGTCTGATCGCCGTTGGTGACGATGGTCTTGTTGCCGAGAACCCGGACCGGGGCATAGATGATCAGGCTCGGATCTTCCAGTTTGGAGGGATCAAAAGCCTGGGTACGGATGCCGTCACCTTCTTTCACAAAGATCCGGTTGCGGCTGTTCTGGCTCCTGCCCATGATAAAATAGGCAGCAGCGGCCCGGGTACCGTCAGGGGTACGGCCGATGATGATCCCGCGGCCGGGGTAAGAGTTGGAGCAGAGTTCCTGTTTCAGTGATAATTGTTTCATAAATCCTTGCCTCACTTTCTGAGTCTGAAAAGAATGATTGGTATCATGCAGGAGCATCAAAAACCGCCTGGGTGCATGACAATCCTGCATGCGCCCAGGCGGTCGGCTCTACTGTGATGATCTGCGTTCCCTGCAGGTTGCTCCTGCTGTGGATCTGACCAAAGATCCACGCTCCGCCAGTTGCGCAGAAGATGGCTGCGTGTGCGCAGAGAAGTACCGCTGCTTTTATGGCGCTTTCTGCGGACATGTCATAATCATATAAGAAGTGGCGGATTTTTTCAAGAGGGAAATGAAAAATTACAGTACTTTTATAAAACGAAGAAATGCTTCCCGTCCCTCTTTGGTGCATTTGTAAACTCCGGCGTCTTCAAGCACCTTTACAAACACTTTGCCGATCTCCTGCTGAAGGACTGCATCGATCCCGTCCGGCGTCACAGAAGCCAGGGAGGGGAGGAAGGAGGAAACCCAGTCTGCGTGTTTACTCAGGGTCTCGCTGGAAGATACATCCTTTCCGGCCAGGATGTACTCTTTTAAAAGAGTCATCTCATCCTTTAAGCGGGAGGGCAGGACTGCCAGCCCCATGACCTCGATCAGACCGATATTTTCCTTTTTAATATGATGCAGTTCCTTATGAGGATGGTAGACCCCCAAAGGATGCTCTTCTGTGGTAATGTTGTTCCGAAGCGTCAGGTCCAGTTCAAAGATGCCGTCCACGTTCCGGGCAATGGGGGTAATGGTGTTGTGGGGTTCCCCGTCGGTATATGCAAAGATGAAAGCATCCTCATCCGTGTACCCGCGCCATGCATCCAGCACATGAGTTGCCAGATCAATCAGCCGCTTTTCGTCCTTGTGCCGGATTCGAAGCACAGACAGGGGCCACTTGACGATCCCGGCTTCCACATCTTCATAGCCGGGAATGGTGACGGTCTGTTCCATGGGCGCTTTGGCCATGGCGAAGGTGTAGTTGCCGCCCTGGAAATGATCATGGCTTAAGATGGAGCCGCCAACAATGGGCAGGTCTGCATTGGATCCAAGAAAATAATGGGGAAACTGTTTTACAAAGTCAAAAAGCTTTATGAAAGCAGCCCGGTCGATCTTCATGGGAGTATGTTCCCCGTTGAATACGATACAGTGCTCATTGTAATAGACGTATGGAGAGTACTGAAAGCCCCAATGGCTGTTGTTGATTGTGACCGGGATGACCCGGTGATTTTCCCTGGCCGGGTGATTGACTCTTCCGGCGTAGCCTTCGTTTTCCATGCAGAGCAGGCACTTAGGATAGGAACTTGCCTTTGCATTTCTTGCAGCGGCGATGGCTTTCGGGTCTTTTTCCGGCTTGGACAGGTTGATGGTGATGTCCAGATCCCCGTACTCGCAGGATACATTCCATTTTTGATCCCTGCATACCCGGTAGCGGCGGATGTAGTCGCTGTCCTGGCTTAACTTATAGAAATAATCCGTAGCTTCTCTGGGAGAGCGGCTGTATTTTTCCCAGAAGATATCCCGGATCTGGGCAGGCCTTGGGACCAGACAGTTCATGATCCGGGTGTCAAAAAGATCCCGGTAGGCGACGCTGTCCACAATGAGCTCCCGGCGGCAGGCCTCGTCCAGAAGTTCCTTTAAAATCTCCTCCAAAGGCGCGCTGGGAATTTGAGTCGGCTCTTCATAATCGTCTTCGTGAAATAAATCCAACAGCAGGTTAGTGGTATAGATTCTCTCGCATTCCGGAGTAAGTCCCGTATCGACGCCGTACTGGACCAGCGCCGCGATCTGTTCTGATAGCATAATAAGGTACCTCCTGATTTAGTCCAGAGCGTGGGCGCCGTCTCCGATGTCCACCACATAAAACTCGGCCTTGATGCCGGTCTTCTCTGTGTAAGCTTTGTCCAGCGTCTGGATAAACAGATCTACAGACTCCTTTTTCACGATGCTGACCGTACATCCGCCGAAGCCGCCGCCGGTGATCCGGGATCCAAGGACTCCTGGTATCTCCCATGCCAGTTCTGCCAGAATATCGGTCTCCTTACAGGAAGTCTCATAGTCGTCCCGAAGAGAGAGATGGGAGGCGTTGATCAGCTTTCCGAATGTCTCAATATCATTGTTCTTCAGTGCCTCCACGGCATGGATGGTGCGCTGATTCTCATATACCGCATGCTTTGCCCGTTTCTGGCAGACCGGATCCTGGATGGCGTCTTTGTGGGCTTCAAACTCTGCTTCTGACAGATCGCCCAGTGTCTTGATGTCCGCCACCGTCTGCAGTGCTTTTAAAGCCGCCTCACTCTCATTGCGGCGGTCATTGTAGGCAGAAGAGACCAGACTGTGCTTTACATTGCTGTTGGTGATAACGATTCTTGCATCCGGAAGCTTTACCGGTGCATACTCATAATTCAGATTGCTGGTATCCAGAAAGATTGCACAGTCCTTCTTGCCCATGGCGGAAGCAAACTGATCCATAATGCCGCAGTTCATTCCATTGAAATTGTTTTCTGAATATTGTCCGATCAGAGCCAGGTCTACCATGGAAATCTCAAATCCGAAGGTATCCCGAAGCATCAACCCTGTCAGCACCTCAAGAGAAGCGGAGGAAGAAAGTCCGCTGCCCGCAGGAATATCTCCGTAAAACAAAAGATCAGCGCCGGCGGTCAGATGATACCCCCGCTTCTCAAAAGTCCACATGATTCCTTTTGGATAATTTGTCCATCCTGCTGCATCGCTGGGCACCAGATCATCCAGGGAACTCTCCACGATCCCCATACCGGAAAAATTCACAGAATAAAGCCGAAGCTTCCGATCCGTCCGGGGCCGGATGATTCCATATGTACCGATCGTCAGCGCACAGGGAAATACGTGTCCTCCATTATAATCCGTGTGCTCGCCAATCAAATTCACCCGTCCTGGTGCAAAGTAAGCTTTGATCTCGCCTTCTTTGCCGTAAAGCTCTGCGAATTTTTCTTTTAATTCTGCTACATTTACTGCCATACCTTTTCCTCCTGTCTGAATCTTTAAATAAGGTTTGCGTTGCCAGTTACCGTTTGAAAAACCCCGCCGGGCAATACCCGGTTGACATCCTGTATTATTATAATATAATGAGATATAACCCCACTTTCAACAAGAATATTTGTATAAATTAGAAGGATATTGAGATTTTATGCAGCTTCAAATCAACCAGGAACAAAAAGAACTCAAAAGCCATGGTAGCTACAGTTTTCCTGTGCTGGTAAGCTACGAGCGCCTTTCCAATTTTGATACCCGGGAGTTTCCCTGGCACTGGCATCCGGAGATCGAGCTGACGCTGGTATCAGAGGGCGATATGGTGTATCAGGTGAACGACAGTCTCTATCATCTGAAAACAGGGGAAGGTCTGTTCTGCAATACCAATGTGCTCCATTCCGGACACCGGCATCAGTCTTCGGACTGCAGCTATCTGTCCGTCACCTTTCATCCAAGGCTTCTCTATGGTTACAGCTCCAGTGTGATGCAGGATAAATATATGAATCACATCCTGAAAAATCCTTCTCTGGCTTCCGTCCATTTTTCCTCAAAAGAGAAGTGGCACAAAAAAGTAATCAGGCAGGTGGAAAAGATCCGTCTTCTGGATCAGGAGCGTCCGGATTCCTGGGAACTTCGGATCCAGATTTCCCTTCTTAAAATCTGGCGGGTGCTTTTTGAACATGTGGAGATCAAAGAGAATCATTATGCGGAGAATGGAAGAGATACTGAGCGCATTCGGAAAATCATGGAATATATCCAGCAGCACTATCAGGAGAAGATTACGCTTGAGAATCTGGCAGATCAGATCCATCTGTGCAAAAGTGAGAGCTGCCGTCTGTTTAAGCGGTATATGAATGTGTCTATGTTTGATTACCTTCTGGATTACCGGGTGGAAAGGAGCCTGGAACTTTTAAGGCAGTCTACGCTGGATGTGACGCAGATCGCCGGACAGGTGGGCTTTTTAAGCCCTGGATATTATTCCCGCATTTTCAAACGAAAGATGGGGTGTACGCCCCTGGAATATCGAAAGAGCCGGACGGCGGATATAAAAAAACTGCCATGAAAGCATCTGGCTTTCATTGGCAGTTTATGTGTTTTACAGGGATCTTAAATCCACTTTTGCCTCTTCGCCGCCCTCACCATCGACGGTGTAGTAAGCAGCCTGTTCTGCAGCGTTGATATAGATCTTCAGGTCAGAAGCCTCCAGGCCTCTTTCTTTGACTGCTTTTTTAACCGCGTTCTGGATGTCGGTGACGGATACGCTCAACCCGTTCATCTCTACACATACGGAAGTCTTGCAGGCCGGCTTTTTCGCTGCTGGCTTTTCTATGGTTTTTGCAGCAGCTTTGGTTGTCTTTGCTGCTTTTTCTTTTGCAGGTGCTGTAGTTGGTGCAGTACTTGTATCTGCGGTTTTCTTCTTGTTTGCCATTTTCATTCTCCTCCTCTAAAAACAGATCAGTATCTATTGGCTATTGAAGTATTAGTATCTCAAGTCTTGTACAATTATAGACACGAAAGCCGTTTTTGTCAAGATGGATGTGAGCAGAGGAAAATACAGCAAAAAGTAAGGAAGGCGGCAGGAGGAGACATTGTATAGGAGGCCGGTTTGTGGTAGAATGGGAAAGGATCGGGAAAAGCCGGTTGGGGGATAGGAGATGCGGGATGAAAGTAAGAGGAAAATGGTTTGGCAGAGCAATTTTGCTGGCGCTTTTTCTGGGGGGCTGGCAGGCGGCATGTCAGTCCGGGTACTGGAGTGCATATGTGCTGCCGTCGCCGGCGAAAGTGTGGAGTTCTTTTTGGACGATGGTTCAAAACGGTGTGCTGTTTCGCCATATAGCAGTCAGCTTTCGAAGGGTTTTGTCAGGCTATTTGATCGCTTTTTTACTGGCTTTTCTGCTGGCGCTGGCGGCCTCGGTACAGAAGAAGGCGGCACAGTTATATGACCCGTTTCTGGAATTTATGAGAAATGTTCCGCCTATCAGTCTGATTGCTCTTTTGATTCTGTGGTTCGGGATCGGGGAGACGTCCAAAGTCATCATCATTGTGCTGGCATCTTTTTTTCCCATGTTCCTGAATATGAAGAAAGGACTTTGTTCCTGCGATCCGAAGCTTCTGGAGGTGGGAAGAGCCTGTCATCTGTCCAGGCTGCAGTGTTATGTACAGATTGTGCTGCCTTATGCCGCTTTGGATATTCTGGTGGGGATGCGGATCGGCCTGGGGTATGGCTGGCGTGCGATCATCGGTGCAGAGATGATCGCGGCAGGAAGCGGACTTGGGTATCTGATCCTGGATGCTCAGCAGATGTCCAGATCCGATAAAGTGATCGTCGGCATTGCTGTCATCGGCGTGGTGGGAATTCTCTGTGACCGTGTATTCTCACTGCTGATCCGGGTGCTGACCCATGGAGGTGTGGAAGATAGCTGGAATTAGGATTCAGGAATTATATAAAACTTATCAGATGGCAGAAAAAAGTGTCCCGGTATTTTCCGGGCTTAATCTGGAGCTTGACCGCTTTTGCATTACGGTGGTTGTGGGCAGAAGCGGCTGTGGGAAGACGACCCTTCTGCGGATGATTCTGGGACTTGAGCCCTGTGACAGGGGAACGATCTGTCAGGAGGACGGGCTGAAGACCGGCATCGTCTTTCAGGAGCCAAGGCTGATGCCCTGGCTGAATACCTGGCAGAACATTGGATTTGGCGTGAAGAAAAGCAGGATCGATCAGGAAAAGATGAAAAAGCTGCTTCTTATGACCGGACTTGCCGGATTTGAAAAGGCATATCCTTTCCAGCTTTCCGGCGGCATGCAGCAGCGGACGGCTCTGGCAAGGGCGCTGTTTCAGGATCCGGACTATATTCTGATGGACGAGCCCTTTGCGGCGCTGGATTATTTTACCAGAAAATCTATGCAGGAGGAGCTTTTGCGCATTCAAAAGGAGAATCAAAAGGGAATGCTTTTTGTGACCCACAGCATCGACGAAGCACTGACGCTGGGACAGAAGATTGTAGTTCTCCGGGAAGGTGTGTGCAAGAAGATCTATGAGCTGGAAATGCAGCCTTATCCAAGAGACTTATTATCCGGGGAAATGATCCGGATCAAAAAAGACATATTAGAGACAATAGGAGCGTAGTTAAAATGAACAGGGATTATCTGAAAAAATTTATGGGATATCTGACAACGGGAGTGCTGCTGGCATCGGTGCTCGGGGGCTGTGCGCAGAAGCAGCCGGACGCATCGTCTTTGGAAGGGACGCAGGTGCAGCAGGAGACCGGGGAACAGGGCATACTCTCAGTCACTTATGTAAAGGCTCCGCTGAATGTACCTTCCATCGTGGAGAAGGAAAAAGGGATCTTCGCCGGACAGTTTGAAGAAAAAGGATTTGACGTGGCCTACTCGGATCTGACCACGGGACCGGAGCAGACCCAGGCGCTTGCTTCCGGCGATATCCAGTTTTTAAATGCAGTAGGAGCCACATCCGTGATTCTGTCTGCCTCCAATGGGGCGGACATCAAGATCATCAGCATGTACAGCCGTTCTCCCCAGGCTTTTAAGCTTTTTTCAGCGGATGACACGATTCAGTCCCCGGAAGATTTAAGAGGAAAGAAGGTGGCGGGACCCAAAGGGACGATCCTTCATGAGCTTCTGGCTGCTTATCTGAAAAGCGCAGGGATGACAGAGGCGGATATAGAGTTTTTGGCCATGGGGATTCCGGATTCGCAGGCAGCGCTGGCAGGGGGCAGTGTGGATGCGGCTCTGCTGGCAGGACCGACCGCCTATCAGATGGAAAAAGACGGCTTTCACGTGGTGACAGACGGCGAGGGGCTGACGGATGCCACGATTGTGACAGCTACCAGCCAGAAGTTTCAAAAGGAGCATCCGGACTTGGTGGAGGCTTTTTTACAGGCACAGAAAGAGACGCTGGATTTTATGGAAGAAAACTATGAAGAAGCAGTGGCTATGACAGCGAAGGAGACAGAGCTTGATGAAGAAGCGGTAAAAGAAATGTATGAACTGTATGATTTTGATATGGAGATCCAGGACTCGGACATTCAGGCCATGGAGGAGACCGCGCAGTTTATGCTGGATACCGGGATGATCGAGCAGGAGGTGGACATCCAGGGACTGCTGCTGAACTGATACCGGAAGAAAAAACAGGAGCTGCATCCGTTTGCAGGCTCCTGTTTTTTTCAGGCGTTACTTTTGATTTTCGTCTTTGTTGTTTTCTGAATATTTGATCTCCGGGATTCCGGTGCCTTTTTCGGATGAGGGAGGAAGTGCGGGGGCAGAGGAAGTCATGCTGCATCTGCCGTCAAAATATGCATTCTCATCAATGACCAGAGATTTGGCTGAGATGTTGCCGACCAGCCGTCCGGTGGGATAGAGCTCTAATTTTCCTCTGGCATAGATGTCTCCTTCCACCTTGCCGGAGATGATCACATTCTGAGCTACGATATTGCCCTTGATGGAGCCGTCCGGTCCGAGGATCAGATTCTGCTCACAATTACAGTTGCCGTTGATCGTTCCGTCTACCCGGGTAGTTTCCGGGGTATTCAGGTTGCCGTCAAAGATGGCGCCCGGACCGATAATGGAACTGATCTTGGTGGGGGTTTCTGCCGCGGGGGCAGGAGTTTTCGGTTTTCCTAACATTGTTCATCCTCCTCATTAACCTTTTGCGTCAATAACCGAGAGGGGATCCACCGGTCCCTCTGCGTTCAGGACCTGGTAATCCATCTGGGTATCGTCTGTGGTAATCGTAAGTAAAAGATCTCCGGCCTGAACCTGTGCCCCTTCTTCGACTTCTGCAGTGGCTTCCTGACGGCACAGATAGCGGGTTTTATAACCGCTTTCGTGCTCGATCTCAATGATATGATGATAGATATCATCGGAAGCAACGGCTGTGACCGTGCCGTCTCCTGCGGCCACGATGGTGCTCTGGGCATACGTGGTGATCGTAAGGTAGGGCTGCTCCTCCGAATAGGAAGAAGAAAGAATACTGGCTCCGGAAGACGGGTACCGGCTTGGGAGCGTGGAGTCGGATTCCGGTTCTTTTTCTTCTGCTTCCTCTGCCATGGCAGCGGCTGCCGCCGCTGCCTCTTTTGCTTCTTCTGCGTATTGTTCGCTTTCCCGCTTCAGGGCTTCGTTCTCTTCCGTGAGGACTTGCTGCTCTTCTTTTAAGGCAGCCGCTTCTGCGGTAAGTGTCTGCACAAGCTGTTCCTGCTCTGAGAGCTCGGCACGCAGAGCACTTTGTACTTTGTGTTCTGTGGAGTACGTATAGGCAAACAATCCGGTGACCGTGCAGGTAAGCAGCGCTATGATCAGTATGAAGCGAAGTGCCAGGGTAGATAACTGAAACTGCCTGCTGGTACGGCCCGTATTGGATATCAGGAGTATGGAATAAGATTCCTTGCGTTTGTGCCTTTGATTCTTCATAACAAAAACCTCCTGTACCGTATCATACCATAAAAAATGTATTCCGTCAAAAAAATGCCGGCGCATTTGGCACCGGCATACTGGTAAATTTTGGATCCGATAATTACAGCTTCAGGTTTGCCAGAAGGGAGCCAAGATTTGTGGAAATGCTTTCGCTTTTGGGAAGCTTGTAGTCACGGCCGGAGGGTTCCTCATCGGAGGAGCGCTCGATCAGAGCTTTCATGCTGAGAGAAAGCTTGCCGTCCTTGATGGCGATAACTTTGACTTTTACCGTCTCTCCTTCTTTTAATACCTTAGAAGGCGTGGTTACACGCTTGTCAGAAATCTGAGATACATGAACCAGACCGGAAAGACCGTTCTCAAGACGGACAAATGCGCCGTAGTCTTTGAGGGTCTCTACCACACCGTCCATGACATCTCCCACACTGGTCTGCTCCATGGCTTCCTGACGCTTTTTGGCAGCTTCGGCTCTTGCCTCATCCCTGAGCAGTTCTCTTGCAGAGAGAACCAGACGTTTTTTCTTCGGGTCTGCAGTGATGACGCGGACTTTAATCTTCTTGTGCAGCCATTCGTTCAGGTCTTCCACATGCTCTAAGGAGAGACGGGATGCGGGGATGAAGCCGCGGATGCCGTCCACATAGGCAATCACTCCTGCATTCACGACACCGCCGATTTTTACGGTCAGAACCGTCTTTTCATTCATATATTCTGTCAGGGTCGCCCATACGGGATCCATCTCTTCTGCATCCTGTGCGGTCTCCTGTGCAGCTTCTAAGGAAGCTTCCAGCTCATCAGACAGATCGGCCATCGTCATGTTCTCCTCCGCAGTTTCTTCTACTTTTTCTTCGATCATTTCTTTTTTTTCTTCCATGTTGAAAATCTCCTCATATACTATAAATTTTGCCGCTGTTACTATTATAGGGGGAAAAGCGGATAAAAGCAAATCCTTTTTATAAGTTTTCCGACCTTTCGCCCTGTTTACTGGTAATTCAGCGCCAGATCCCGGAAGACATCTCCGCGTTCTTCAAAATTTTTAAAGATTCCGTAGCTGGCAGCGGCGGGAGAGAGAACACAGGCTGTTCCGGGGGCAGTGAGGGTCTTGGCGGCAGTGACGGCGTCTTTTAAAGTATCCACCAGCAAAAGACGTTCTCTGCCATGAAAATCCGGGTAACGGTCCTGGATTTCCTGATAGATGCGCTTTCCGGTGTCTGCCATCAGGATGATGTGAGGGACCGGATCCCGGGACAGATAAGTGATCAGATCGTCGTATTCGATCCCCCGGTCCATACCTCCGATCAGGATGGAACCCACATTGGGTACGCTTTTTAATGCCTGGATGGCGGTGTCCCCGATGGTGGAGATGGAGTCGTCATAAAAACGTACGCCTTCCCGTTCTCCGATATACCGCAGGCGGTGGGGGAGGGGCTCATAAGTCCGAAGCGCGGCTTCAAATTCTTCGTCGGAAAGGCCCAGCATATGGCAGATGGCGTAGTCAAAGGCGATGTCAATATGGTTGTGGTGCCCCAGCAGAGAAATCTCTTTGGCCGGAATCCGGAAGTCTCCTTGTTCAAAACGGATCCGGGTCCCGCTTAGAAGCACATCTGCTGTGGAAAAACAGTCGGAAACCGTGTAAATCTGAGACCGGCAGTAATTTTTGGAAGGGAGGGAGGAAAGATCACACAAAAGCAGGTCCTCCGGCTCCTGATGCAGATAGATCTGCTGTTTGGCATGGATGTAGTTTTTCATGGTCTTGTAGTGATCCAGATGCTCTTCGTGGATGTTCAGAAGTACAGCCACATGGGGGGATACATGGATATACTCCAGCTGATGGCAGGAAAGTTCACAGATGATTCTGGTATCTGCCTTAATTTCTTCCAGAATATCAAAGGCAGGGATTCCGATGTTGCCCGCCAGTACCGTGTCCCGGCCGCTTTCCTTTAAGATGTGATAAAGCAGGGTAGTGACGGTGCTTTTTCCTTTGGTGCCGGTGATTCCGATGATCTGTTTTTTGTAGGCGAGAAAGAACACTTCCATCTGAGAAGTGATCTGGCAGCGGTATTGGGACGGATCTTTGGGCAGGACGATGCCAGGGCTTTTGAAGACCAGGTCATAGTCATCCAGCGCGTCCAGGTAGGAAGGGCCGGACAAAATCTGTATGGACGGATCTTTTACAGCGGAGGAGATATCTGCCTGGTCAGCGATGGCAAGGGCAGCATATCCCCCGGCCTGCAAAAGACGGTGCAGGGTGGAGCGGCCTTCCCGTCCAAAACCAAGGATCAGGACTCGTTTTTGCGTGATCAGTTCTTTTAAAATATTTAACAAGGCAGTTTTCCTCCATAACATGCTTCGGTCAAAACAGTAAGAAATGCTTCCGGAAGAAGATGGGCAGAATCAAAATATCGGTCATAGTCATGGCGCTTCGGAAACGAGGCGGCAAAGACGGGCTGCTGTTGATACCAGCTGAACAGGGCAGGAAGGGGCTTTTGCTGCTGTTCCATACGTTCAATGGTCAGGCAGACGGCGGCGTTGACTTCCTTTCGGCTGCCCACGCACTCGAAGGGCTTTTCTTCCTGGATACCGGTGAGCTTTTCAAAATCCTCTTTCATGGTCAGATCATTGGCCAGATCGCTGCCAAAGATCTCCACAAGCCGTTCATGGCTTAGGAAAGGAGACAGGATCAAAAAGACGAACAGGCACTTCGGGCAGTGACCGCACCAGAGATCCTGCCGGCTTCCGGCGTTGCAGCTTCGGAAAATATCGTGGTAGGCAGATGCGCCGGCGAAATACCGGGCAATCTGGAACTCGGAGAGAGGGCGCAGCATGCTGAAATAATGGATGCCGCTGCCGATAAACGTTTTCTCATACCGGTGAAAATCCAGTTCGAACTTAAAGCTTTTGGAGTACTGGTGATTCACCGTGCTTCCGGCTACGGTGCTTTCATTGGCACTGGACTCGTTGGAAAGAGCAATATAGCGAAGTCCGTGCAGGTAGGCCGTAATCAGGGAAGAAAAAGCTACCAGGGCGGAAAAGGGCGTATGGCCGTTCAGATAACCTTCCTTGTTCAGCGCAAGCATCCGGGGGTCCAGTGTTCTCTTCGCGTGAATGCTGTCTTTCATGGAAAGTCCGGATGCCTCAACCGTCTTTAACGTGGCACCTCTGGGATTGATGATATAAGTTTTCAAAGGCTGCCCGCTTTTTTTCAGAAGTTCGATGGTACAGACAGAGTCTTTCCCCCCGCCGATGGGAATCAGACATCCGTCTTTCGCCTCTGTGGGACAGGCGCGTTTGTCTGACGGTTCTTTCTCGGAGACAAGCTCCATAAATGTATCCGGGTCTGCCGGAATCTGGTTGGTATAAAAGAATTCTCCAAGCCCAAGATAATACAGTTCCTTCCACCAGATGACCTGCGGGCCGTCAAGAGCGCCGGCAGATACGATAACCTTCGGCGGGCAGGCGATCTTCCAGTAACTGATCAGCTCTACCATGCCAAGTCCGAAGATCATGGCCTGGAAAGTGGGATTGTCGTGGATCTTTAAAGCGGCAGATGTACTTTTGGGAAAACTCCAGGTGGGAGAAAAGCAGGATAATCCGGGAACTTCAAAATGATAGGTGACAGAAAGCTCTGTCCCCCGATCCTGGATTTCGTGATCTTTGTAGAGAAAGACCGGATAGGTCTTTCGTAAGGATTCATAAGTTTTCATATGGAAATACCCCTTTGTCAGCAGATTTGTCAGCATCTATTCTACCACAGGAGTTTTCAAATGGAAAGGGGAGGAAAAGAAAATGGGGCGTCCTAAGACACCCCGTCGTTACGGTTCACAGGTACCCTGTGGACCGTAATATCCCGTCTGACTGTAATTTTAGTAGAGTTTCTTGGCGTGTACCACAAAGCGGTTCCGTCCGCTGTTGGTACAGGTGGAAAGTGTGATTACCTTATCCTCTGCAGTGACTTCCACACCGGTGTCAAACAGAGAAGAATTTTTCAGATGGTCTAAGAATTGCTGGTAGACTTCTGCAGATACATCTTTCTCATAGCCGATGGTATAACACTGGTCAGAGATGTCCGCCTGATAGCAGGAGAAGATCTGGTAACAGTGAGAGTTGTCTTCCAGGTCGATGTAGATATAAGGATGCGCCTGCCAGTAACTCTTGGTGTTGTAGTTCTTCAAAGTGGCGAACATGGATCCGTTCTTCATGTTGTGTCCGTAGATGATGGTGTGCAGATCACTGAAGTCTGCATGGTTGAGCGCTTCCACAAAGATGCTGCCCACCCGGTTGGATTCCTTTTTGAAGGTGTGGGTCAGATAATAGGTATCATCATCTGTATGTACCATAGGATAGCTGATCACTGTGTCCGGAATCTCGATCCAGCCGATGGCTTCAGAGTTGATCTCCTGAAGAGAAGCCAGGTCGATACGGGTCATGGGTACAAGGGAAGCATCTGCTGCCTCTTCGGAATCTTCAGAGGAAGAAAGGCCGCCTGTGACGGCTTCCGGAAGAACAGGTTTGTCCAGCACATATTGCTGCAGATCTTCATACTCTTTGTCTCCGGAATGGTAGGTAAGAAAGATGGATGCCAGCTGATAGATGCTGAAGACCAGAATGCATGCGAAGAATCCAAGAATCAATCCCTGGATCAGGCGGCGTTTCTGGCGTCTGCGGGCCGCTTCTTTTGAGCGTCGTCTGCTGCGGGAAGAGATGCGGTCGCCTTGCCTTGCATGGGGTTTGCCGGTGCGATTGGATTTACCGGTATTTTTTTTTGTATTCATAACATCACCGGTTCTATTCTAACAGATTTTTCATATAAATACCAGAAGAAATTGTGATACCTTTATTTTCAAATGCATGCTGTCCGGGCATCCGACATGGGCAGATGATCCTTTTCAAAGGGATATCCTCTGTACATTCCGGGTGGGCTGTGTTATACTTGCCTGAAATGTGGAAATATCATTTAGGAGAATGCAGGAGAATCAGTATGGAGAGTAGTGAAAAAATTGCCATGCGGGTGTCGAAAGTCAGCATTGTTGTCAACCTGATTTTGTCCGCGGGAAAGCTTCTGGCCGGGATCTTTGGCAGATCCGGAGCAATGATATCCGACGCGATTCATTCGGCTTCTGATGTATTCAGTACGTTTATTGTGATTGTCGGGGTGCGGATGTCCGCGAAGCAGTCGGACTCCCATCATCCCTATGGTCATGAACGGCTGGAATGTGTTGCTTCCATTATACTGGCAACGGTTCTGCTGGCCACGGGACTTGGAATCGGATTCGGAGGGCTTCGGACGGTCCTGTCCGGACATTATGAGATGCTGGCGGTTCCCGGACTTATGGCTCTGGCGGCAGCCGTTATTTCCATCGGTGTCAAGGAGTGGATGTACTGGTATACAAAAGCGGCGGCAAAGAAGATCAATTCCGGGGCGCTGATGGCGGATGCATGGCATCACCGGTCGGATTCTTTGTCTTCGATCGGTGCTTTTGTCGGAATCGCCGGTTCCAGGATGGGATATCCGGTGCTGGATGCTGCAGCCAGTATGGTGATCAGTGTCTTTATCGCCAAAGCAGCCTATGAGATTTTTATGGATGCGGTCAATAAGATGGTGGACAGAGCCTGTGATCAGGAGACGGAGGAGGAGATAAGAAGGATTGTCTTTTTACAGGAAGGGGTGCTGGGGATTGACAGTCTGATGACCCGGCTGTTTGGAGCAAAAATCTATGTGGACATGGAGATTGCCGCGGACGGCAGCAGGACGCTGTATGAGACTCACGCCATCGCAGAGCAGGTTCACGATGCCATTGAGGAGCGTTTTCCGGAAGTGAAGCATTGTATGGTTCATGTGAACCCGGCGAAGGGCACAAAGAAAAAGGAGTAGAAAAAGATGCACAAAAGGCAAACCTGCATGATTCTGAGCCTGATGGCTCTGCTGCTTGTTTTGTGGGCACTGCTGCGCTTCTGGCAGGGAAATACTGCGGTCGGGGATCCGCTTACGGTCACTGCTCTTTCGGTGGGAAAGGCCGATGCCCTGATCATCCGGCAGGCAGATCAGGTGATCCTGATTGATGCAGGGGAAGAGGAGGACGGGGAGCGTGTTGTACAGGCTCTTTTGAAGGATGGAGTTGAGAAGATTGATCTGTTTCTTGTGACCCATTTTGACAAGGACCATGTGGGCGGAGCAGCCAGAGTGCTAAGAGAGATGGAGGTGTCCTGCGTACTTCTGCCGGATTATGAAGGAGACAGGCCGGAGTATTTTGCTTTTCAGGAGGAGTTAAAAGAGCATCCGGATGTGCAAAGAGTAGATACGCCGCTTTGCCTGTCCCTGGGAGATCTGCAGGTTTCTGTCTATCCGGCAGAGGATCCGCAGACCATATTCCACACAGAGGATGAATGGGACAATGACCTGTCTCTTGTGACCAGCATCCGTTATGGGAGCAGAGGTTTTCTTCTGACGGGAGATATCGAGGAGGAACGGATCCGGCAGATGCTTTCGTCGGATACGGACTGGAATCACGACTGGATCAAGATGCCCCATCATGGCAGGTACCAAAGCACCCTGGCCGCCTTTCTGGATGCCGTGTCTCCAAAGGCAGCAGTCATCTGCTGTTCCAACAAAAAACCGGCGGAGGAGGAAACGCTGGCTCTTTTAAAGGAAAAAGGGATTCCGGTGTGGGATACCAAAGACCAGGCTGTGGTAACCATGTGCGACGGCGAGACAATCACAGTAAAATATATGGAACTATAAAACCAGCGAAATACCAAGAAGCCGCCAGATGTACAGGCGAGAGCGAAAGCGGACGGGAATACATCTCCCCCCCGGCATCGGCTAGGTATGTAGCGGAACCTAAAAAATCAGCGAAATACCAAAGAGGTGCCAGATGTATAAGCGTGCGCGAAAGCGACCAAGAAACCATCTTCCCGCCAGCGCCGGCTAGGTATGTAGCGGAACTAAAAAATCAGCGGAATACCAGGGAGGCGCCAGATGTATGAGCGTACGCGAAAGCGGACGAGAATACATCTCCCCCCGGCGCCGGATTGGTATGTAGCGGAACTTTAAAAATCAGCGAAATACCAAGGAGACGCCAGATGTATGAACGGGAGCGAGAGCGACCGAGAATACATCTCCCCCCCAGCGTCGGATTGGTATGTAGCGGAACTTTAATAGGAGAACAAAATGCGGAAGATAGAAGCAATGCAGATTACGGAAGTTGTGGAGCGGCTTTGCGTAGAAGCAAATGAGCACTTGCCGGAGGATGTAAAGGATGCGATCCGGGCATGCCGTGCCTGTGAGGACGGAGCGATCGCCCGGGGTGTGCTGGACGATATCATTGAAAACTATGAGATTGCAGACCGGGAACAGGTACCGGTCTGCCAGGACACGGGGATGGCCTGTGTGTTTCTGGAAATCGGGCAGGATGTGCACATTGTCGGAGGGGATCTTGGCGCGGCGGTGGACGAAGGGGTTCGGCGGGGCTATGACAGGGGATATCTTAGAAAATCGGTAGTCAAGGATCCCGTCCGCCGGGGCAACACCGGGGATAATACTCCGGCAATGCTCTATACGGAGATCGTCCCGGGAGAGCAGATGAAAATAACCGTCGGTCCCAAAGGTTTTGGCAGTGAGAATATGAGCGCCATCCGGATGTTCAAGCCTTCAGCGGGACTTCAGGGCATCAAAGATTTTATCCTGGAAACCGTGGAGGCGGCGGGGCCGAATCCCTGTCCGCCCATGGTGGTGGGTGTGGGTATCGGCGGCACCTTTGACAAAGCGGCTCTGTTGGCGAAAAAAGCGCTGATGCGCCCCTTAGACTCTTCCCATGAGGATCCTTTTTACGCGGATCTGGAACGGGAAATGCTGGCAAAGATCAATGAACTGGGCATCGGCCCACAGGGATTCGGAGGAAGGACGACGGCTCTTGGGATCAATATCGAGACTATGCCCACTCATATCGCAGGCATGCCCTGCGCCATCAATATCAGCTGCCATGTGACCAGACATAAGACGGAGGTGATCTGAGATGACGGAAAAACACATTACACTGCCTTTGACCGAGGAGCTTGCCCGCAGCCTTCATGCGGGAGACCGGGTGTACCTGACCGGTACGATCTACACTTCCAGAGATGCAGGGCACAAAAGGATGTGCGAGGCACTTTCAAGAGGAGAAAAGCTCCCGTTTTGTCCGGAAGATGCCACGATCTACTATGTCGGTCCCACGCCGGCAAAGCCCGGGCAGGTTATCGGTTCCGCAGGTCCTACTACCAGCGGACGCATGGACGCCTATGCGCCGACTTTGATGTCGGTGGGCGCCCGGGGGATGATTGGGAAAGGAGAGCGCCTGCCGGAAGTGGTGGAGGCGATGAAGACCTACGGCGGTGTCTATTTTGGAGCCATCGGAGGTGCTGGAGCGCTGCTGGCAAAATGCATCCGAAAATGCGAACTGATCGCCTACGAGGATCTGGGAGCGGAAGCTCTGCGGAAGCTTTATGTGGAGGAAATGCCCCTGGTGGTGATCATCGACAGTGAGGGACGCAATCTGTACCAGGAAGGGAGAGCGGCATATCTGGCGGGAAGATAACCGGATATTTCTGAAAATTTTGGTTGCAAAAAAGGAAAAGGCAACGTATAATCATTGTATAACTAAATAAAAACAGGGGAGCTGGCAGAAAGCCGGCTGAGAGGAAACTGATTCGTTTCGACCCATAACCTGATTTGGATAATGCCAACGTAGGGATGTGATCTGACTGTAAAAGGATGCCTGCGTGCATCCTTTTTTTATATCATAGGAAAATCCTCCGAACTTCCCTGTGATATAAAAAGCCCTCCGGGCAGGATCGCACTGGGGGTAGGCAGGGGCGAAACAAAACGATGAAACAGCGAAGCCCGGCCAGCCGCAAGATGGAAGCGTGAACGGGAAGCCGGCCGCGCATGCGTCCAGGTGCAGGTGGCAGGGGCGAAACAGTACTTTAAGTTAGGAGATGAAACGACATGACAAAAAAACTGGCATTAGCGGGACTTTTGGCGGCGGTGGCGGTAACAGGCAGCTTCTTCAGCATACCGGTAGCGGGCAGCAAGTGTGCACCGGTGCAGCATATGGTAAATGTGTTAGCAGCTGTACTGCTGGGACCATGGTGGGGAGTGGGGATTGCTTTTTGCGCCAGTCTGCTGCGGAATCTGCTGGGGATCGGAAGCATGATGGCCTTTCCGGGCAGCATGGCCGGTGCACTTTGCTGCGGGATGATTTACGGGTGGACCAGGAAACTGTTTGGAACCTGTCTGGCAGAGACGGCGGGAACCAGTGTCCTGGGCGGCCTCTTGGCCTATCCGGTGGCGAAGTTTCTGATGGGGACAGAACCGGCGGGAGTCTTTCTATATATGGTTCCCTTTTTCATTTCCACCGCGGCGGGAAGCATCCTTGCCTTTGCCCTTTTGACCGTCCTGGAAAGGGGCGGGATTTTAAAAGAATTTCAGGAGGTGTCCCGGTGATGATTGAAAAGATGTGGCTTCAGAAACTTCGGAAGACCTCTGTGACGGTTCACTGTCTGACCAATCCGGTCTCCGTGCAGGATGTGGCCAATGTGCTTCTGGCAGCGGGAGGGAGAGCGATCATGGGGCTGGAGGAGTCAGAGGTGCAGGAACTTACGGCCTGCTGCCAGGCCACGCTTTTGAACACCGGAGTTCCGGATGAACACAAACTGTGCGTCTGCATGCTTGCAGGGATGAAGGCCAATGAACTGGAGCATCCGGTGATTTTAGATCCGGTGGGAGCCGGTGCAAGCCTTTTTCGGAAAAAAGCCTTGGAACTTGTGCTGAAAAGAGTAAAGCCCTCTCTGATTCGGTGCAATCAGGAGGAGGCCTGCGCGCTTTTGGATCTTGAGAGAAGACCTTCCGGCAGTGTGGAGAGCAGCGTTGTACTGACAACGAAGGAGCAGATGAGTCTGGCAGTGACGCTGGCCCGCATTTATGACTGTACCGTTTTGGTGAGTGGTGAAACGGATGCGGTGTCAGACGGCGAGCGGTGCACACTGCTGGCAGGAGGCGATAAAAGGATCAGAAGGATCACGGGAAGCGGCTGTATGCTGTCAGCGCTGTGTGCACTTTTTTGCGGTGCAGGTCTGGCTCCCTATGAGGCGGCCTGTGCGGCGGGCAGCATCTGGAAAGAAAGTGCCAAAATTGCCGGAAAAAGAACGGATCAGGTCTGTGGAGGAATCGGCAGCTTTCATGTTCATCTTTTTGATGCCCTGGACGGTCTCTGCCAGGGAAAGTCAGAGGCGAAGCCTGCGAAAGGAGATCATAGATGAAAATCGATGGAAAAGTACTGACTCTGTATGCGGTGACAGACCGGACCTGGCTTAGGCCGGGAGAAGCTCTTAGCGAACCGGTGGAAGCACTTCTGGAAGCCGGTGTTACCTGCCTGCAGCTTCGGGAAAAAGAGGCAGAGGATGCAGTTTTTCTGGAAGAAGCGCTGATCCTTAAAGAACTGTGCAGCCGGTATCAGGTCCCTCTGATCATCAACGACCGTCCGGATATCGCCAAAAAGGCCGGGGCCGACGGGGTGCATGTGGGATTGTCCGATATGGGGATTGAGAAGGCCAGAGCATTTTTAGGCGGAGACTTTATCATCGGCGGCAGCGCTCATCATGTACCGGAGGCACTGGCGGCCTGGAAGGCCGGAGCGGATTATATCGGCTGCGGGGCGGTCTTTGGGAGCAGTACCAAGAAAGATGCAGCGGTGCTTCCCTTTGAAGAGCTGAAAGCGATCTGCCAGGCGGTAGACATTCCGGCAGTGGCCATCGGCGGAATCCATGAGGGAAATTTGGAAAAGCTTCGGGGGTCCGGCATTGACGGCGTGGCAGTGATCAGCGCGCTTTTCTCAGCAGATGACAAAAAAGCGGCCGCCAGGAAACTGCTTTTGCTGATTCGGGATTTACAAAAGGAGAAGTATTCATGAAAACAGTACTGACCATTGCCGGAAGCGATTCCGGAGGAGGCGCCGGGATCCAGGCAGATATCAAAACCATGACGGCCAACGGCGTGTATGCCATGAGCGCGGTGGCGGCTCTGACGGCTCAGAATACGACCGGGGTCTATGGGATACTGGAGGTGCCAACAGAATTTCTGGAACAGCAGCTGGACTGTATTTTCACAGACATTGTTCCGGATGCAGTCAAGATCGGAATGCTTTTTTCCGCGGAAATGATGGAGACCGTGGCCGCCAAGCTCAAGGAGTACAAAGCCAGGCATGTAGTGCTGGATCCGGTGATGGTATCCACCAGCGGGTCTAGGCTGATGCGTCAGGAAGCGGAGGCAGTGCTGCAGCAGAAACTGTTTCCGTTAGCGGAGGTGATCACGCCGAATATTCCGGAAGCAGAAGTGCTGACAGGACGTTCCATAGGTGGAAGAAAGGAGATGGAACAGGCGGCGATGATGCTTCAGGAGCGCTGGCGCTGCGGGGTATTGCTAAAGGGCGGACACCGGATCGGCGATGCCGATGATTTTCTGTATCAGGAACAGGGAGGAATCTGGATCCGGGGCGGACGGATTGACAATCCCAATACCCACGGGACCGGGTGTACCCTGTCCAGCGCCATCGCCTGCAATCTGGCGAAAGGATATGCGCTTTGCCAGGCAGTCAAAAAGGCCAAAGAATATTTGTCCGGGGCGCTGGAGGCACAGCTTGACCTGGGAAAAGGCGCAGGGCCTATGAATCACGCCTGGATATTCGAAGAAAAAATCTGAAATAACATGGGGGATTTGCCCCTGCCGCTGACAGAAGAACGGGCAGATTTGCCTGGAAGGATCAGGAGTAAAAATTTGATGGAAACGAAAAGAGGACAAAAAGGTCATAAGGGACAGTATACGACGCAGATGGACGCGGCCAGAAAAGGAATCGTGACGCCGCAGATGAAGGTGGTTGCACAAAAGGAGAGCATGCCAGTCGAACGGATCAGAGAGCTTTTGGCAGAGGGAAAGGTGGCGATCTGCGCCAACAGACGTCATACCTGTCTCGATCCGGAGGGCGTGGGCAGCATGCTGCGCACGAAGGTGAATGTGAACCTGGGGGTATCCAGGGACTGTAAAGATTATGAGATTGAGATGGAAAAGGTGACAAGTGCTGTGAAGCTGGGAGCGGAGGCGATCATGGATCTGTCCAGCCACGGTGATACGCAGCCCTTCCGGCAGAAGCTGACCAGGGAGTGTCCCGTCATGATCGGTACGGTTCCGGTCTATGACAGCGTCATTCATTATCAGCGGGACCTGTCCACTCTGACGGCAAAAGATTTTGTGGATGTGGTCCGGCTTCACGCAGAGGACGGGGTAGACTTTGTGACGCTGCACTGCGGGATCACCAGGAAGACCATCGAACAGATCCGAAAACATAAGAGAAAGATGAATATCGTCAGCCGGGGCGGAAGTCTGGTCTTCGCCTGGATGAGCATGACCGGGGAGGAAAATCCGTTTTATGAATATTTTGATGAGATTCTGGATATCTGTGAGAAGTATGATGTGACCATTTCGCTTGGGGACGCCTGCCGTCCGGGGTGTCTTGCAGACGCTGCAGATGTATGTCAGATCGAAGAGCTGGTGCGTCTGGGAGAACTGACCAGACGGGCCTGGGACCACAACGTGCAGGTTATGGTGGAAGGTCCGGGTCATGTGCCTTTGCATCAGGTGGCGGCCAACATGGAGATTCAAAAAAGCATCTGCATGGGAGCACCCTTCTATGTGCTGGGTCCTCTTGTGACCGATATCGCGCCGGGGTATGACCACATTACCGGAGCCATCGGAGGTGCGGTGGCCGCCATGAGCGGAGCGGCTTTTCTCTGCTATGTGACGCCGGCGGAGCATCTGGCTTTGCCTGACGTGGAGGATGTACGGCAGGGCATCATCGCATCGAAGATCGCGGCCCACGCGGCGGACATCGCAAAGGGGATTCCAGGTGCCAGAGAAGTGGATGACCGGATGGCAGAGGCACGAAGGAACCTGGACTGGGACGCCCAGTTTGCCTGTGCCCTGGATCCGGAGACAGCAAAAGCCATCCGGGACGGCCGCAAGCCGGAGGACGACCACAGCGACACCTGCAGCATGTGCGGAAAATTCTGCGCCGTGCGGAGCATGAACAAGGCGCTGGCGGGTGAATATATTGATATCCTGTAAGGATACAGGGGAAGAAAGGGCTGTTCATGGGCAGCTCTTTTTTTCCGCTTTCAAAAGGCCATCGAGATAAAAAATTATATCGTTGCAATCTGTCCTGTTATCTTCTCAAAATCTACTCTGGAAAAATCAGTCACATCCACCCGGATGGTTTCCCCAATCTGTATATCATAATTTTTCCGGTCAATATCTGCCCGAAATTCCTCATAGGAGGGGACGGCATCGGGGATCAGATGTTCAGCGGATATTCTGCTTTCTTTGTGGTAGGTGTTGGTCAGGTGTCCCGGATGGCGCTGGTCGGTCTGGTTGCGGGTCAGTCCCCGTTCATAGATGATCTTCCAGTCGCCGTAGAGCAGCAGGGTGACCGCGTGATATCCGGATGCTGCGATCAGACCGCAGAGCTGGTCTTTGTGCCGCTGGTTGAAAGGATATTCGATCAGAATGCTTTTCTGCTGCCACATCATTTTCTGAAATGTCAGATAAAATTCTTCCAGGGAAAAACGGTTGACCCTGTCTTTTTGCTGTGCATTGTCAAAGCCAAAACGATCCCATACCTGCTCTTTGATTACATCATAAGAAAGAAGCGTAAGTTCCGGAAATGCCTCCTGTATGCGGCGGGCCGCGTAGGACTTGCCGGTTCCGGGGCCTCCGGTGACGATGATGACAGTGTCTTTGTGTCTCAGTTTCATAAGTAAATCCTCCTGATTTGTGTTTTGCTGTGGTTTGTCTGGTGCTGCGGTTTGAAATACCCGGTCAAACAGTGCCAGATGCAGAAACTATCATGATCTTAGTTCCCTGGCAGAAGGACCGGTGTTATGTTTTCTCAGTATAAGGGGTCATTTTGAAAAAATCAATGTCGAAAATCAGCCGGGAGGCGTTTGGCAGGCACTTAAACCATCGGTTTATGGCGGGGAAAGGCGGCCCCTTGTCCAAGGAAGGGAAAGGTCCAGGAGAGGACAGGAACCGCATACGCAGGTAAAAATAGACGAAAATAAAGGGGCTAAATTGTGCAGTATCACGAAAGAGAGAAAAGATTAGAAATAATATTGACAAGAATGACGGAATATGATAAAAATAAATCACAATATAATTTATTCAATAAATAAATGGTTTGAAAAAATCAATAGTTTCAATAAAGAATATATTTGGCTGGAGTGTAAGGAACGATGGGAAAATATTATCTGGTTCTGGACATCGGAGGGACAAAGACAACAGGTGCTTTATTTTCGGAAGACGGAAAACCGGTGGATGATTATTTTTATGTGGCAAAGTCAAGGACTTACCAGGGAGAAGAGGCGGTCTATCAGAACAGCAAAGGGGTGCTGGACCATATCATCGGCTACTTCGGCCTTTCGATGGACGAGGTACTTGGAATCGGTGTGGGAGGCCCGGGTCCGCTGAATGTGGAAAAAGGGATCATCATCTATGCGCCGATGATGGGATGGTATGATTTCCCTGTTGTGGACCGGCTGAAGCAGGATTTTGGAAAGCCGGTGATCATGGACAACGACGGCAATCTCGGGGCGCTGGCGGAACAGCGCTGCGGACTTGGGAAAGGCCTGAACAATGTCCTCTATATGACAGTCAGCACCGGCTGTGGCGGCGGCGCGGTCATCAACAAGGAAATTTACCATGGAAAAAACGACGGAGCTGCCGAATTTGGACATATCTGCATTGAACCGGAAGGAAGATCCTGCCCCTGCGGGGGAAAAGGATGTCTGGAAATGTACGCGTCCGGTACAGCCATGAAACGGCAGATGATGGAGGACCTGAAGTCCGGAGTAAAAAGCGCCGCCTTTGAAGCGGTGGGATACGATCCGAACCGGATCGAAGGCAGGTACCTGACAGAGGCGGCAGAGAAGGGCGACCCCTATGCGCTGGAATTTTACCGAAAGGAAGGCTACTACTTGGGATGCGGCCTGTCCGTACTTTTCAATGTGCTGGATCCGGAGCTGTTTGTGCTGGGCGGCGGTGTGGTCAAAGCCAGAAAGTATTTTCATGAGGAAATGATGAAGCAGCTGCGCAGGCGGACAAATATTGAAATTCCGGAAGAGAGAGTGCAGTATTCCAGGATGAACGATCATGTGGTTCTCTACGGCGCCTACTATCTGATCCGGGAATATCTGGAAAAATAGAAAAGTCAACTGTAAATCATTACATAGAGGAGGAGCAAAAATGGCACTTACAACATTAAAAGAGATTCTGGCGGATACAAGAAAGAAAAAGTATGCGGTGGGCGGGTTCAACATGAACAGCTATGAGGATTCAGAGGGCATGGTCATGGGTGCGGCCAGAAAGCACTCACCGATTATTCTCATGACTTCGATGGCCTGTGTGAAATATGTGGGACTCCATCAGCTGGTGGGCATGGTGAAAGGGATGAGCGACAGCTATCAGATCCCGGTCTGCCTGCATCTGGACCACGCTACGGACTACGATCTGATCAAGGAGTGCATCCGGGCCGGTTTCAGTTCGGTTATGGTGGATGCATCCAAGAAAAAATATGAAGAAAATATCGCAGATACCAGGATGATCGTGGATTATGCAAAACAGTATGGCTGCTCGGTCGAGGCGGAACTTGGAAAACTCGGGGGAAGAGAAGAGAACGTAGTCGTATCTGATAAAGAGAAAGCTTACACAAATCCGGAAGATGTACCGCGCTTTGTGGAAGAGACCGGGATTGATGCTCTGGCAGTGTCGATCGGAACGGCCCATGGTTTTTACAAGGCAGAGCCCAAACTGGACTTTGAAAGACTTGAGAAGATTCTGGAACTGACCGAGTGCCCGCTGGTGCTCCACGGGGGGACCGGAGTTCCAGCGGAAGATTTCAAAAAATGTATTCAGATGGGCATGAGCAAGATCAACGTGGGAACGCAGCTGAAGAAAACCTATACCGACGCACTGAAAGAGGCGCTGAAAGAGAATCCGGACGACATTGATCCGCGTACTTTTATGAGACCGGTAAAAGAGGCCTGCGCACAGGAGATTATGAGAAGGATCGATGTATTTGGCAGCGAAAATATGGCCTGATCAGGGGGAAGCTGTCTCATAGATTCCTTTTTATTGAACAATACGCCCTGTCATGATATATATAAAAGGACAAGTCAATAGAAAGAGAGGATTTGAGATGAGCTATGAACAGAAAGGGAAAAACAAGACGGATCTTCAGCAGATGAACCGTTCCTTAGTTCTGCGGACGATTCAGGGACAGCAGCGGATCTCGCGGGTGGAGATCTCAAAGATGACCGGGCTGAATCAGGCGACCGTTACCAATATTGTGGGCGATCTGATCAACTGGGGGATCGTGGAGGAAGTAGGACTGTCCACCGGAAAAAACGGCCGGAGAGCCATCATGCTGAGTCTGGCAGTGGAAAATTATGCGATTATCGGAATCTGGCTTACCAGGAGACATTTTATCGTAGGGCTGTTTGACATTTATGGGGAATGCAGGCAGCAGGAATCTTTTGCCATTGGACTGAACAGCCCGATCCATGAACTGCTGGATCAGATGGTCTTTCAGATCCGGAAAAAGGCCAAACTGTGTAAAAATCAGTTTATACTGGGTGTGGCACTGGCGCTTCCGGGACCTTATATCAAGGCGGAAGGACAGATTGCACTTCTGACAGCGCGTCAGGACTGGCAGAATGTGAATATCGCACAGAAGCTCAGTGAGAAGACAGGATTTCGTGTGATGGCGGAGCACGATGTGAAAGCTGCAGCAGTGGCGGAATGGTTTTACACGCAGAATTATGACGAAAGTGCATCGCTTCTGTGCATCATGCCTGGTCAGGGTGTCGGTGCCGGCGTGATTGACAACGGAAAGCTTCTGACCGGATCCCTCGGACTGGCGGGGGAGATCGGCCATATGAGCATCCGGTACGACGGACCCCGCTGTGAATGTGGCAACTACGGATGTCTGGAAGGGTATTGTTCCACGCTGGCGATACAAAAGCGGGTGAAAGAGCTGGCGGCGGAGTTTCCACAGACAATGTGCAGCCAGGAATGCAGTATTATAGATCTTTTGGAGGCATATGCCAAAGGAGACGCGCTTGCCAGATATGTCATTGACGAGGCGGCCCGGTACCTTGGATATGGGATCGCCAATATTGCGAATCTGTACAATCCGGAAAAGATTATTATTGGAGATGAACTGTCAAAGGCTGGATCGCGTTTTTTGGAGATTGTAAAAAACAGCGCGAAGGAACGGATTCAGCCGAAGGTTTACGACAATATGAGTATTGTCTACAGTACCTTGCCCAATTCCGTGTTAAGCGGAGCATGTCTGCTTTTAATTGAAGAGATGGTAAAGATCCCGGATTCTTTCCGGCGAATGGCTGTGGCGGATAAATAACAGCACGAAACCCTTCAGACAAGCAGGCTGACCAAAGGAAAAAATCCATTTTTATGGATTTTGGCATTTTCTAAATGCCTATAAAAAATAGAAAAAGGAGAGAAACTATGAAAAGGAAATTACTGGTAGCACTGATGGCAGTGGCAATGACGGCTTCTCTGGCAGCCTGCGGAGGCGGCACAGACGCACCGGCAGCAGAGACCCCGGCTGAGGAGGCAGAGGAGACCCCGGCTGCAGAAGGGGAAGCAGAGACTGAGACTCCGGAGGAGGCGCCGGAAGCAGATACGGCAGAAGGCGGATTGATCCAGGCGGCTTATCTGACCAAATCCCGCAGTGAGGTATGGCAGCTGATGTCTCAGGGTGTGGTGGATCAGGCAGCAGATTATGGATTTGAAGTGACCACGATGGACTGCGATATGAACGCGGCAAAACAGGTAGAGCAGGTGGAGAGCTGTATTGAGGCGGGCTACAAAGTCATCGCAATCTCACCGGCAGATTATGACGCATTAAGCGACGTGTGTAAGAGTGCAGTAGAGCAGGGTGTACATATTGTAAGTATTGACGGACCGAACTTCAACGCACAGTCTTATGTGGCAGCTGACGAGTATGACAACGCGCATGGTCTGGGTGTAAAGGCCGGCGAGTGGGTCAATGAGAACTGGCCGGAGAAAGAAACGATCAAATTATGTCTTTTGGAGTATGTATATGAAGAAGCCTGCATCGACCGTGCAGCAGGTATGTTAGACGGATTTACCGAGACCTGCAACGCAGAGGTGGAAGTGGTGTCCCGCATTTCTCCGGCAAACCAGGCAGAGGGCAATACCATGGGTGAGTCTGTCTTCCAGGCAACGGATGTGGATGTGGCACTTGGAATCGCAGGAGATAACATGGCAGGTTTCTGTACTGCAGCAGAGAGTGCAGGCGTGGAGCCGGATGCCATGATGGCAGCAGCGATGGATATTTCCAAAGTATCCGGTGAGATGATGCAGGAAGGCAAGTACATCAAACTGCTTGGTTCCTGGGGATCTCCGTCTGTGGACAAGGCAAAAGTGCATCTGGAAGCAATGAAGGCAGCGATGGAGATCGAAGGACTGACCGACGATCCGGTGCGTGTGGTCTATGATGTTTCCTATGTGGATGAGAGCGGCATTGATCAGATCATGACGGACTTTGGATGGAACTAATCGGATAGAGACGGGAGTGTTGTGATACAGCACTCCCGATTCCGGACAAAGGGCATGAGGAGAAAAAGGAAGGAGGTAGTGACCGGATGGATACAATTCTGGAATTGGAACATGTGAGCAAATTGTTTCCGGGAGTAGTTGCATTGGATGATGTAAGTATTGATTTCAGAAAAGGGGAAGTTCACGCACTTGTGGGGGAAAATGGAGCAGGGAAATCCACCTTGATCAAGACTATGACCGGCTTTCACAATCCCACCAAGGGAGTGATCCGGTACATGGGGAAAGAGTATGCCGGCTTTACTCCAAGCGGAGCCAAGGAGCTGGGAATCGGCTGTATCTACCAGGAACTGAATATGGTCGGTCATCTGACGGTTGCCGAAAATATTTTTCTGAGTGAGCTGCCACGAAAAGGGATCCTGCTGGATGAAAAGCGGATGCAGGAAAGAGCGAAGGAGCTTCTGGAAGAAATGGAGCTGGCCGTATCACCGGATGCGGTAGTGGGGGATCTGACCATCGGATATCAGCAGATGGTGGAGCTGTCCAAAGCACTGGTTGCAGATTCCAGGCTGATTATCTTTGATGAGCCTACAGCGCCTCTTTCCAATCATGAGGTGGAAATCTTATTTCAGCAGATCGAAAAGCTGAGAAAGAAAGATATCACGATCGTCTATATCTCCCATCGGCTGGATGAGATTTTCCGGCTTGCGGACCGGGTTACCGTTCTAAGAGACGGAAAGATGATCAAGACACTGGACATCAAGGATACGAATCAGGATGAGCTGATTCAGCTGATGGTAGGGCGTGCCATGAGTGAGGTATACCCCCAGAGACCGAAACATACGGGTTCGGAGATTCTTATGGAGACCAGAGGACTGACCGGCAATGGTGTGCGGGATATTTCTCTGGCGATTAAAAAGGGTGAAGTCCTGGGCCTTGGAGGACTGGTTGGCGCAGGAAGGACAGAATTCGCACAGCTTCTGTTCGGAGCAGCGAAAGTGGAGAGCGGCGAGATTCTGCTGAAAGGAAAGAAAGTACAGATAAACAGTCCAAACGGAGCGATGAAACAGGGAATCGCCATGGTGCCGGAAGACCGGAAGCGGCAGGGGCTGGTACTGGAAGAATCTGTAAAAGAAAACATTGCACTGCCGATTTTGAAAAAACTGTCTTCCAGAGGAATTCTGAGCCGAAAAAAAGAAGAAGAGCTGACCGCTTATTATAAGGAAAAGATGCGGATCAAGATCTATTCCGGAGAACAGATCGCAAAAGAATTAAGCGGGGGCAACCAGCAGAAAGTGGTTTTATCCAAGGAGCTGGCAACCAGACCGGAGCTGATTATCATCGATGAGCCCACCAGGGGAATTGATGTGGGCGCAAAGCAGGAAATCTACAAACTGATGAATGAGCTCATCGCAGACGGCATGACGATCCTGATGATCACATCAGAGATGGATGAGCTTCTTGGCATGTCGGATCGGATTGTTGTATTCTGCGAAGGACACAAGACAGGGGAACTGATCAAAGAAGAATTCGATTCGGAGAAAATTCTGGCCTATGCATCGCAGCACAGAGGGAGGGAAAATGATGAAGAAACAAAATCCGGCGAGTAAATGGATAAAAGAATATGGGATTGTACTGGTACTGATTCTGGAAGTGATCCTTTTTGGAATCTTAAAACCAAAGTTTGTCACGGTTTCCAACTTCCTGACGATCCTGAAGCAGTCGTCCACCGTGTGCATCTGTGCAGTGGGAATGTTGTTTGTACTGCTTACCGGAGGGATTAATCTTTCCGTAGGATTTATGATGTCTGCAACCGGCATGATCTGCGCCATCTTCATGGTGTGGTTCGGGATGAATCCGGTACTGGCGATTCTGCTGGCTATGATCGCCATGCTGCTGGTAGGCGTGGTGATTGGCTCGGTGGTGGCTTATCTGAACGTTGCTCCTTTTATTGTGACCATGGCGTTTATGAACGTGCTGAAGGGTTTTTCCTTTATGGTGACGGACGGCCGCAACATATCGGACCTTCCGGATTCCTTCTGTGAGATTGGCCTGGGAGATTTCCTGGGAATACCGATACCGATTATTCTGATGGCGCTGGCACTGTTTTTGGGGTATTTTATATTAAGAAGAATGTATGCAGGCCGGTATTTCTTCGCCATCGGAAGCAACGAAGAGGCTGCACGACTGTCCGGCGTGAATGTGGAGCTGACCAAGATTCTGACCTATGTCATCAGCTGCTTTTTCGCAACCTTTGCCGGCATCGTCATGCTGGCCAGGATCAAGACAGCGGCACCCAATACCGGAAACGGCCTGGAGTTTGACGTCATCACAGCCTGCGTTTTAGGCGGTGTATCCATGACCGGCGGCGAAGGAAAGATCTACCAGGTGCTGGTCGGCTCTGTCATCATTGCAGCTTTGAATAACGGACTGATCATGCTCCAGGTCAGCGAGTATATCCAGATCATCTTAAAAGGTATCATCCTTATGCTGGCCGTGATCTACGATATGATGCAGAGAAAAAGAAAGAAAAAAGTAGTGATTGCAGCATAATACTTACCGATAAATAAAAAACAGCGGAATCTCGGACAGCCCCCAGAAGTATGAGCGGACACGCAAGTGACCGCGAATGCTTCTAGACAGTGGGGGGCTGGAAGAGATGTAGCGGAACTTAAATAGGAGGACTTTTAGAGTATGCGTAGTGTTCTTTTGAATAAACCCCAGGAGTTGCTTATGCGGGATATCGAGAAGCCGGTGCCGGCCAAAGGGGAGGTACTCATCAAAGTAAAGAGAATGGGAATCTGTGGTTCAGACATCCATGCTTATTATGGAAAGCATCCAACGATCTACCTTCCGGTGGTCCAGGGGCATGAGTTTTCCGGTGTGGTGGAAGCTCTGGGCGAAGGTGTGACCGGATTCGAGATCGGCGAGCCGGTGACGGCCCGGCCTCAGTATACCTGTGGGGAATGTTATCACTGCAAAAGCGGCCATGAAAATATCTGCCATGACCTTCAGGTCATTGGCTGCAACGGCAAGGTGCCGGGAGCCGCACAGGATTATATTTCCCTGAGATCTCATCTTGTATTTAAGCTGCCGGACAATCTGAACTATGATGACGGAGCCATGGTGGAGCCGGTGGCAGTGGCCGTTGCGGCGGTCAAAACATTCACCTATGACATCAAGGGCAAGAATATCCTGGTCTTTGGTGCAGGAACCATCGGTAATCTGGTGGCGCAGGTGGCAAAGGCAGAAGGTGCGAAATCGGTTCTGATCACGGATGTCTGCGATGAGAAGCTGGAGATCGCGAAAAAATGCGGGATTGATCACGTGGTCAATACGATGAAAGAAGACATCTGCCAGAAAGCAGAGGAAGTATTCGGAAAAGATGGTGTGGACGGCGCCCTGGAGTGTGTGGGCGTGGAAGCGACCATCAACCAGGCCATCAAGGTCTGCCGCAAACGCAACGATATCATTATCGTGGGGATCTATGGGAAAGACCCGGCGATCCGGATGATTGATGTACAGGAGAAAGAATTCAAACTGATCGGTACCCTGATGTATCTGGAAGAAGACTTTAAGAAAGCCATCCGTCTGATCTCGGAGAAGAAGATCAACCTGGATGTCTTGAAGACCGTACATTTCGGCCTGGATGACATGGAACAGGCGTACAAGTATATTGAGGATCATAAAGCAACTTCCATGAAGGTATTGATTGACATAAGTGACTAAGCATAAAAAATGTGCCGTAAAAAGATCGTTTGGAATCGTTTTGCGGCACATTTTTCCTGTCTTGCTGCGGGCCTGGCAACCCGCCGGGGCTCTGTCTATCCCCGGTAGGCAACCAGTACCACCCGTTCTTTCAGTTCCTTCGAAAGGGTGTCTTCCAGCTGGGTCAGCTGTCTTTTGCAGTGTTCATTCAGATCTGCATACTTGTCTTCCTCTGCCAGCACCTGAACCATCCGTTCCGCTGCGGATTTGCAGCTGTCAGGAAGCTCGGTGCAGGAGGACTGAATGTGGGACATGTTACATACCTCCTGATGAAAGTTCAGCAAAAATCCGTCTGGCGGGTATGGACGATGTTCCATATGGTCACAGTCCGGACTTTCACTGTATATAGTATGTACCAAATTACACAAATGTATTTCCCAAAAGCGGCAGTCCGGAGGCTTCAGATAAAAAGGTAAGCGCTTCTGAGGCGATGGAGACCAGGCTTTCCACATGGATGAAATCCACCGCGTTTTTGTCGAATAAAATGTTGGCCTGCGCCGGGAATTCGTCGTCGCCGTCCCAGAAAAGAAAGCGCACGGGGATACACTCGAAGGCGGGAAGCTCATAGCCTGCATCCGAATGAGGAAGTTTTTTTCCTCCCAGCTTCTGACAGGCTTCTTCCAGTTCTCTTTGATGACCGGAAAAAGTCCGGGCGCAGACGTCGACCACCGTCCGCTGGAAGGCGGGGCCGAAAGGAGAGGCATTTTTCAGACTTCGAAAAGGCAGCCATTCCCCGTCGGGACGGGCCTGTTCCTTACAGTACCAAAGCAGCGTGTAAATGTTCAGCCGGGTAAAGAGCGACGGCTTTTCCTTGCCTTCCAGAGAAAGAATCTCCCCGGTATGCCGGCTGATTCCATACCTGCGCTGATAATACAGCAAAACCAGATGGTCTCCTTCTTCCCGAAGGCCTGGTATCTTTTTCAGGAGCTGCTCCTGATTCAGGGTCAGGAAACGCTCCTGCCACTCTTTACACCATGTTTCATAATTGTTTGTTTTCATAAAGATATCCTCTTTTTGCGGTCCTTTTTGCTTTTTATTCCCGTGGGCAACGAGCCAAGTGGCTGCCTGCAGACATTTGGCGACTGCCGCGAGGGTCAAATACCCCGCTGCTTGGCAGCGCTGCAAGTTTGGTATCCCGTTGCTTGCAGGGGGGCTTTGATTGAGTATAACACAGTGCGAAGGACAGGGGCAATGGATTTTAAAAAGATATTGTCAGTCCTGACGATATGACTTATAATAATACAGGAAAGAAATGTTCTGGGAAAACAGAATTTCTACATTATATGACAGGGGAGGATACATTCCATGTATCAGATTAAAAATTTTACGGACAATGACGACATTCGCATTCTGGATCAGAAAGGCGCTTTTACGGCGGTTGAATATCTGAGGGATCTTAGCGTAAGCCCGCAGAACGCCCAGAATGCTTACTTTTGCAACGAGATGAACATCCGCAAGCGCCAGGTGATCTGTGAGCTTTCCAAGTCCCATGTGACCATCCAGGCGGGAGCCATGCAGTGGATGGCGGGCAATGTCAACGCGACGACCGGCGTAAAGGGCGTGGGGGATCTGATCGGCAAAGCCATGCGGGGCAAGGTGACCGGAGAGTCAGCCATCAAACCGGAGTATACAGGAGACGGTACGCTGGTGCTGGAGCCGACCTACAAGTACATCCTGCTGGAGGATTTAAGAGACTGGGGAGGATCTATCGTACTGGATGATGGTCTGTTTTTGGCCTGTGAGTCCAATTTAAAGCACAAAGCAGTCATGCGTTCAAATTTCTCCTCGGCGGTGGCAGGCGGAGAGGGCCTTTTTAATCTGGGGATCACCGGGGAAGGCGTGGTATGTCTGGAATCCAATTGTCCGAGAGAGGAGTTAATCGAGATTACACTGAATAACGACGTGCTGAAGGTGGACGGCAACTTTGCCATTGCCTGGAGTTCTACCTTGGAGTTTACCGTGGAGCGCTCCGGCAAGACGCTGATCGGTTCGGCCGCTTCCGGGGAAGGACTGGTCAATGTGTACCGGGGTACCGGAAAAGTGCTTCTTGCTCCGGTTCTGTAGTTCGATATCCGGGTAATCCAATCTCCCGTTGCAGCCAACGGGGGATTGGCCCCTCTCGGCAGTCGCCAAATGTCTGCAGGCAGCTACTTGGCTCGTTGTCTGCAGGAATAAGAAAAGTGACAAGAGCAATACACAGGAGGAGTTAAAAGAATGCTGGAATTACAGGATATCTGTTTTCAGGTAAATGAGGATTCCAAAGAGATCGGAATTCTCAGGCATGTGAATCTAAAGATCGAAGACAGTTTTGTGGCGATCACCGGACCGAATGGAGGCGGAAAATCCACCCTTGCAAAGGTCATTGCCGGAATCATCAGGCCAACTTCCGGGAAGATTCTGCTAAACGGCGAAGATATTACAGAGTTGTCTATCACAGACCGGGCGAAAAAGGGAATCAGCTTTGCTTTTCAGCAGCCAGTCCGCTTTAAAGGGCTGACCGTACTGGATTTGATTAACCTGGCTCACGGAGAAGTGCTGTCTCTGAATAAAGCATGCCACTACTTGTCGGAGGTGGGACTTTGCGCCAAAGACTACATTAACCGGGAGGTGAACGCTTCCCTTTCCGGCGGAGAGTTAAAACGGATTGAGATTGCCATGATTATGGCCAGAGGGACCAAATTGTCTATCTTTGATGAGCCGGAGGCGGGGATTGATCTGTGGAGCTTCAACAATCTGATCCGGGTATTTGAGAATATGAGGGAGAAGATTCATGGCTCCATCATGATTATCTCCCATCAGGAGCGGATCCTGAACATCGCAGACCAGATCGTCGTGCTGGCAGACGGAGAGATTCGTGCCCAGGGAACCAAGGAAGAAGTTCTTCCGGAGCTTCTGAATGCTTCTTCCGGGGCGTGCAGCACCCTTCTAAATAAAGTAGTATAAAAAACAGAAGAAGTTTCTTAATTGCACCGGTACCCGGTGTGGACCGATACTCTTTCCGGAATTTTGTCCGCGCCGGGCAAAGCCGGGGCGGATGTGACAAATGAGGGACTTTACAGTCAGGAGAGTAGTACCATGGACCAGTTACAATTGCATATGCTTAACAAAGTGGCGGACCTTCATGCAGTGCCGGAGGGAGCTTACAATATCCGTGACAACGGATCTCTTGCCGGAAGGAATACCACGGCGAACATCGATATTGTCAGCAAGGAAGACAAGCCGGGAATTGACATTATCATCAAACCGGGGACGAAAAATGAGAGCGTTCATATACCGGTGATCGTCAGCCAGAGCGGTCTGAAAGATCTGGTATACAATGATTTTTACATCGGAGAGGACGCAGACGTGGTGATCGTGGCGGGCTGCGGGATCCACTGCGGCGGCAGTGAGGATACGGAGCATGACGGGATCCACAGCTTCCACATCGGGAAAAATGCCAGGGTGAAGTATGTGGAGAAGCATTATGGCGAGGGAGAAGGGACCGGCGGACGGATCCTGAACCCGACGACGATCGTTCATATGGAGGAAGACAGCCATATGGAGATGGAGACCACCCAGATCAAGGGCGTGGATTCCACGATTCGCGATACGAAGGCAGATCTGAAGGACGGAGCCACTCTGATCATCAAAGAGAAGATTATGACCCATGAAAACCAGTATGCAGAGACCAATTTTCAGGTGGATCTGAATGGTGTGGGTTCCACCGCCGATGTGGTGTCCCGCTCAGTGGCAAAAGGGAAATCCACCCAGGTGTTCAATTCCAAGATCTGCGGCAATAATCAGTGTTACGGCCATACAGAATGCGACGCGATCCTGATGGATGAAGGACATGTGAACGCGGTGCCATCCCTGGATGCGAATCATCTGGACGCCAGCCTGATCCACGAGGCGGCCATCGGCAAGATCGCAGGAGAACAGATCATCAAGCTTATGACTCTGGGCCTGACCGAGCAGGAGGCAGAAGAACAGATTGTCAGCGGATTCTTGAAATAAAAGAAATCAAAGAATAAGAAAAAGGGCCATCAGAGTACTTCTCCGGTGGTCCTTTTGCTGATAAATCTTATGCTTTTGACAGCCGTCCCATCACTGCGTGATGGATGGAATTCAATGGTGCCTGCATACAGACAGCGCCGATCTTAAAGGCTTCCATGGGCATTCCGTATACGACACAGCTTTCTTTGTCCTGGCCGATGGTGTAAGCGCCGGCCCGTTTCATGCGCAGCATGCCGGCAGCTCCGTCGGCACCCATGCCGGTTAAGATCACACCGATGGCACGGCTGCGCACGGTGGCGGCTACCGAATCAAAAAGCACATCTACGGAAGGTTTGTGTCCGCTGACTTTTTCGCCGTCCGAACAGCTTACAGCGTATCCGGATCCCATCCGTACAACCCGCATCTGCAGCCCTCCGGGGGCCAAAAGAACCAGTCCGGGCTGGATCTTGTCCCCGTGTTTGGCTTCCCGCACTTCCAGATTGCAGATCCGGTTCAGACGTTCTGCATACATGGAGGTAAATCCTGCGGGCATATGCTGGGTAATGACGATGCCTGGCATCTTCGCCGGAAAATGGCGAACCACTTCCAGGATAGCCTCTGTCCCGCCGGTGGATGCGCCGATGGCGATTACATCCACATTGGAGGAAGCGGCCATAACCGGCATACGGGCCTGAGGAGCAGCCATATGCGCCTGGTGCAGTCCAGGTCCGCCTGTGGGGCTTATATTGCTGCCGCTGGCCGCCTTTGCTTTGCTGTACATGGCTGCCGGGTCATGGGAGGGAATACGGGGCCGGGCATTCTTTCCGATGGCAAGTTTGGACCGAAGAGTTCTGACAAAACGGTCTCTTGCTCCGGGCTCGCTTTCCGGTTTTCGCACAAAATCCACGGCACCTGCTGCCAGGGCATCAAATACCTGTACATTCAGGGAAGATACAAGTATGATGGGGAGCGGCTGTACCGGAAGGACTTCTTTTAAGAACTGGAGTCCGGTCATACCAGGCATCTCGATATCCAGCGTCATAATATCCGGCTTGAGAACGGGAAGCTTGTTCTTGGCATCAAGGGCATTGACCGCATAGCCAATGACCTCAAACCGCGGATCTTCCTGAAGATTTTTAATCAGCCAGTTTCTGAATACGATGGAGTCGTCTACCACCATTACACGAATCTTCTGTGCCATGAATGGATCCCTTCTTTCTTAATTTTATAATTTTGCACCGCCCCCCGTGATGCCGGAAATTAAGAAGAAGTCCGGTCAAAATTCTGACCAGACATCCTTCCGGCATTACGGGGGGCAGATATACGGTTTGAATCAAGATGATAACATCTGTTAGCGGCCGGTTTTCTTGTAAATCGCCGGCTGGATATACTCATAAGGACAGGTGGCTTTCGTCAGTCCTTCGGAATGTCCGATAAACAGATGTCCTCCGGGTACGGTGGCATTGTAAAAACGCTTTACCAGAGCATCCTTGGTATCCTGATCAAAATAGATCATGACATTGCGACAGAAGATCAGATCAAATTTTCGCTTGAAATTGATCGGATCCATCAAATTAAACGGCCGGAAGATCACGTTCTTTTTAAGAGCAGGAGATACCGTGCATTTCCCGCCTCCTGTTTTGACAAAATATTTGGTCTTCCAGGTAGCCGGAAGCGGTTCCATGCTTTCTTCCGGATAAACCGCGCGGATGGCTTCGTCCAGAATCTTGTTCGAGATGTCGGTGGCAAGAATTCTGGTATCCCACTGGCCCGCTTTGGATCCGAAATACTCCAAAAGGAACATGGAGATTGTATAGGGTTCCTGTCCGGAAGAACAGCCGGCGCTCCAGATGGCAAGACTCTTGTCTCTGGCATGTTTTTTTTCCAGATCAGGAAGCACAACTTCCTGAAAATACTTAAAGTGTGCCTCCTCCCGGAGAAAATACGTATAATTGGTAGTCAGCTTGTTCAGCATGGCCGTGACCATCTCTGTGTCCCGGCCGGAGAGGATCTCATCCACATAGGCCTTGAAATCCTTGAACCCCTGGGCAGCCAGCGTATGCGAAAGGCGGCTTACGATGAGCTGCTTCTTTTTACTTAGATCAATCCCGTAATTCTGCTTTATATATATATAAAGACGCTGGAAATCCTGATCTGACAGTGTCAGCATCTATATCACCCCATATCCTAATATCATTTAGTATTGCGCTTTAGCCAGTGCCTGACAGTCCACGGACATAAAGACACTTCCATCTTCCATAGTCACCATTCCGTCCAGAAGTTTCTGCTGACGTTTCAGCGGAATCGGACGTACATCCTGAAGGTCAATATCGATGACCTGACGCACGGAATCCACAATGATCCCGAGGGAGACAGAATCAATGTCAAGGACGATGATGCAGGTATCGCTGCCGCATGCTGCTTCTGCTTTTCCCATGCGCATCTGAATGTCCACGACCGGAAGCACCTGTCCTCTCAGATTGATAATCCCTTTGATATAGGGGGGTACCAGCGGCAGGTTGGTGATGGAGTAGTTGTTGATGATCTCGATGACATGCCGGGTGCTGATATAGAGGATCAGGTCGCCGGCCTTAAAGGTCAGGCAGCGCTCAATGGTAGATGCCTCCTCTGCCTCCAGGGTATCAAGAAACTCTTCGTTCAGTGTTGTCTGTTCTGCCATATCTTATCGAATCCTCCCTTCTAAAAGCCTTCCAGGGTGGCTGTGTGCAGACTCGGGATATCAAGGATAATACTGATATTGCCGTCACCTAAGATTGTACAGCCGCCAATGCCGTAATTTTTTAGTTCAAAACAGTTCAGGAAAGCGGGGAATGGTTTCACCACCACCTGCTGTTCTCCGATCAGATCATCCACAAACAGACAGAAGGAATGATCACTGGTCTCTACCCAGATCAGGATGCCCTCTTCGGGATTCAGAACTTCCGTCTCGATGCCGTAGAACTGATGCAGACGGACGATGGGATAGAAGCCGCCGATGCGCTCCACCATCTCGTTGCCGTTCTCGTCATAGATGATCTCCTCCGCGGTGATCTTAAAGGACTGGCGGATATTGGCAATGGGGATCGTAAAGATCGAACGTCCCACAGTTACCTTCATGCCGTCCATGATGGAGAGGGTCAGAGGAATCTTGATGGAGAAGGTGGTGCCTCTGCCTTCGTCGCTGGTCAAAGAGACAACGCCGCCGACGCTTTCCACATTCTTCTTTACCACGTCCATACCAACGCCTCTGCCGGAGAACTCAGTGACCTCCTGGTTGGTGGAAAAGCCGGGAAGCATAATCAGTCCCAGAGCTTCTTTTTTGGTGTATTCGCTTTCGGGTTTCACAAGGATGCCCTTTTCCCGTGCCTTTGCAAGAAGCTTATCCGGATTCATGCCCTTGCCGTCATCGGCGATGGAGATGATAACCTCATTGCTTGTATGAGTGGCAGAAAGCACAATCTCGCCCTGAGGATTCTTGCCTGCGGCGATACGTTCTTCTGCAGTATCCTCGATTCCGTGATCCATGGAATTGCGGACCATATGCATGATCGGGTCCTGGATGCTGTCTACAATCGTTTTGTCGACCTCGGTGTCCTCTCCAATCAGAGTGAGCCGTACATCCTTGCCCAGCTTCTGCTTCATGTCCCGGACAATCCGGTTCATCTTCTGGAAGACTCCGGAGATCGGCACCATCCGAAGGGACATGGCAAGATCCTGCAGGTCATCCGTCAGTTTGCGAAGCTGGCGGGCAGATTTCATAAAGTTATCGTAGCTGTCCCGGTTGAGCTGATCCAGTTCGGGGCAGGATGTGACCATGGATTCCGTGATGACGATTTCACCCACAATATCCATCAGGTCATTTAATTTGGTCAGATTCACACTGATCAGGTTCTGCTTGACCGGCGCGCCGGCGGGCGCTTTTTGAGGAGTTTCCTTGGGCTTTCGTTCCGGTGCGGGAGCAGGCGCTGCTCCTGCGGGTGCTTCCGGAGCAGATGCCTTGGGCGCTTCGGGTTCCGGCTCCGGCTGAGGAGCCATAATCAGTTCATAGGAGCGGATATGCCCCTGGGATTTCATAAGATCTTCCGCTTTGGCTGCCATGTCTCCGTCTTCAAAGGCAAGGTAAAAACCTTCTTCGATGATCACCGCACAAGTATCCGGATTCGAATCCATATCGGATGGATAGTGACGGAAGTCCACATCGCATTCTTTCAAAGAGTTGATGATCATAAAAGCACGAAGATTCTCCATGCCGATTCCTTCATCCAGGAATACATGCAGGTAACAGATTGCCTTCTCATCATCGGGGAGATTGGTCGCAGGCGTCAGACTGTCCGGCGCGGAAGACGGTCCGCCTCCAGCGTCCGACGGGGCGGTCTCCGGTTCATCGGATGCGGCTCCGCTGATTTTCTTCAGAAACTGGTTGATCTCAGAGGCGAAGGAGTCCATGTCTGTATCCAGGGCTTCTCCATTTTCCACCTTTTCCACCTGTCCTCTTAAACAGTCTTCCGAGCGGAACATCAAATTGAACAGTTCCTTCTTATGGTCCGGATCAAGAGAATCGATCCCTTTATCACGGATATAGAAGAACAAATCTTCTATATGATGTGCGATACTTGCAAGGGAACCGAATTCCATCATGGCGGAAGAACCTTTGATTGTGTGCATGATGCGGAAAATTTCATTGACGTCATCGGAAGAAAAATCACCGATCTTCTCGTCCTTCACCAGCATCTCGTCTAACTGGTCCAGGAGGGAGTTTGTCTCAAAGAGGTATGTATCAAGCATACCTTCCATACCGTTATCCATTATAAACACCACCTGTCTTTTGATTATAGTCGCTGCATACTCTGCTGTATCCAATGCATAAAACAAAGAGCCTGCTGTAAAAATAGTATGGCAGACTACGGCATACTAGAATATTTATCGGCGAAAACGGAAGGAGCATAAGGGATTTGTTCCTTTTTTTATAAAAAATCATAAAAAAATTACTAAAGATGTGTTATAAAAGAAGAAAACCCGTCGAAATATTAAAAGATAGCGGCGGGCTTCTCCTGATGGCGAAGCGATCCGAAACGTTTGACAAGGAGGGGTTACGATGAAAAACCTAAAAATTAACGCAAAATTCATAGTAAGTTTTGGCCTCATACTGGTGCTGTTTCTGGTGTCAGTGATCGCCACCTGCTCAGGAATTGCCATATCCAAGAGTGGCTATGAGAGATTTTATGAGGAGGAGTTTGTCGCGGTGACTACCGTGCAGGATATCAAGATAAAGCTCCAGGAAGCATTGAAAGAAATGCTGATCATTGTGGAGACGACGGATGAGCAGGAGTATACGCAGAGATCCCAGATCATCAATCAGAATATCTCGGATATCCGCACAAGTGTGGAGACATTGTGTGAAACTTATCATGGAGATACGACGCTGCTTGAGCAGTTTCTGCAGCTGATGACAGACAATGGAAGCGTCCGGGAACATGTGATGGAGCAGGCAGCTCTGCGCACAGAGGAAGGAAACCGGGCAGCGATGGACATCGTTCTGAATGAGTACATACCGGTGGTGGAAGAGTATACGGCAGTTTTGAATCAGGCCTATACAGAGATTGGAACCACCTGCCAGACCAACTTTGAAGAGCAGATGTTGCTGCTTAACGGGCTTTTGGCGGCCGGCATCGTCATTGCGGCAGTGGCTTTTGTCATCACAATCATTCTTGCGCTGCGTCTGAGTGTAAGCGTGACGGTTCCGGTGAGAATCATCGAAGCAGCGATGAAAGAGATGGTCAAGGGAAATCTTTCCGTGGCTGTGGATTACAATACGGGTGATGAATTCGGCTCCATGGCTGAGAGTATGAGCAAGGTCACGACCGAGGTCAGCGCTATCGTGGGTGATATTGAACGGGTACTGGGAGCCATGGCGGATGGAGATTTCACGGTTCATTCCAGAGCTGTAGAAGCTTATGTGGGTGATTACCAGAAGATCTTCCATTCTATGAAGAAGATCAAGGACACTTTCAATGAAACCCTTGCAACGTTAAATCGTTCGGCAACGCAGGTGTCTTCCGGATCTGATCAGGTGTCCTCCGGAGCTCAGGCATTGTCTCAGGGCGCGACAGAGCAGGCTTCTTCTGTAGAAGAGCTGGCGGCGTCCATTAATGAAATCTCTAACAACATCAATCAGAGTGCGCAAAATGCACAGGAAGCAAGCAACAAGTCCATGCAGGTGGGCGAGAAGGCAGGCGAGAGCAATGACCGTATGCGCGATATGCTTCAGGCTATGGCGGACATCAACGCTTCTTCCGGAGAGATTGGAAAGATCATCAAGACCATCGAAGACATTGCGTTCCAGACCAATATACTGGCTTTGAACGCGGCAGTCGAGGCAGCGAGAGCGGGAGCGGCAGGGAAAGGTTTTGCAGTAGTTGCGGACGAAGTGCGTAACCTGGCAAGCAAATCTGCAGAAGCTTCTAAAAATACAGCAGCCCTGATCGAGAATTCGCTTCAGGCAGTGGAGAACGGCAAGCGGATCGCGGACGAGACAGCACAGTCGCTGGAAGTGGTAATTGCGGATATTCAGGAAGCGAGCAACATGATGGGATCCATCGCCAAGACTTCTACAGAGCAGGCAGAGTCCATTTCCCAGATCACCCTTGGTATTGATCAAATCTCCAGCGTGGTACAGACTAACTCCGCAACGGCAGAAGAAAGTGCTGCAGCCAGCGAGGAGCTGTCCGGCCAGGCGCAGATCTTGAGCGAACTGGTGAGAAAATTCCGCCTGGAAGGCGATGGCGGCAATTATATGCCTGAAGCGGCGCCGAGTACACCGGTTGTTTCCTATGAACCGGATTATGATATGGATATGAGCGTCTCTTATGGAGGAAACGACAAATATTAATTTCTGTATAATAAAATAAGAAATAACGGCAGGCGAATGCCGGGCCGGAAGTATGAGGAGTGGACATGAAGCGTACAATTAAACAGGAGATCTTAATACGTGTGGCACTGGTGTTTCTGGCAGTGATCTTCAGTGGAGTTATAACGATTACCAGCATGAATGCCAGCAAATCTTATACCAAAGCCATGGACCAGGCAGTGGATATCAATGCACTGGTTTTGACTGCAGAGAAGGCTCATTATGGATGGGTGGAGAACTTGTGTTCTGCTGTTTCTATGGGAACGGAGTTTACCGGCAGCAAAGATTATAAGACCTGCGTACTGGGCAAATGGTTCTATGAGTCGGATCTGTCTGACGTGGACAGCCGGATTCTGAAGCTGATTGAAGAGATGAAGCCGATCCATCAGGCGATCCATGAATCAGCACAGACCGTACTGGATCTGAATGAGACGGATCCGAGCCAGGCCCATGAGATGTACCTGAATGTGGTCAAAGGAAACGTGAATGAGCTGGTGGCGATTCTGGATCAGGTTTCGGAGATTACCCAGAGCCTGGTGGATGAAAGCCAGAACAGTCTGAACCGCTCCATTGGTATGACAGAGGCGGTAAGTGTTGTGACGGTCCTTGTAATTCTTCTGGTAAATATTCTTCTGGTCCTTTTGGTTGTAAAGCGTATTCTGATGCCGATTGAGGAGATTACGCAGTCCAGCCGTCAGCTATCGGAAGGAAAGCTTGGCTTCCAGATAGAGGTGAAGAGCCAGGATGAGCTGGGACAGCTTGCGGATTCTCTTAATACTTCCGTGAAGAACTTGAAGCTTTATATCACAGACATCACAGAGGTTTTGAACGGTATTGCAGAAGGTGATCTTGGTAAAGAGAGCAAGATTACCTATGTGGGTGATTTTGTGCAGATTCAGTCCGCGATCACCACGATCAGCAGCCAGTTAAATCAGACGCTGTCCCAGATTCATTCTTCTGCGAATCAGGTGGATTCCGGAGCGAATCAGGTGGCGATCGGTGCTCAGAGTCTGGCACAGGGTGCGACAGAGCAGGCATCAGAAGTGGATAATCTGCTGAATATGGTAGAGCAGGTGACCGAACAGATCAACAACAATGCAGAGATGGCGGCGTCTACAACCAGAGAAGCGGATTCCGTCGGCGGCAGCATTACAGTCTGCAACGAACAGATGCAGGAAATGGCAGAGGCCATGAACCAGATCAGCGGATGCTCCAGCGAGATCAGCAAGATTATCAAGACCATTGAGGATATCGCGTTCCAGACCAATATTCTGGCTCTGAATGCGGCAGTGGAAGCTGCAAGAGCAGGAAGTGCCGGAAAAGGATTTGCTGTGGTTGCAGATGAAGTGCGCAATCTGGCGGCGAAGAGTGCGGATGCGGCGAAAGATACCACGCAACTTATCGAGAAGACACTTCAGGTTGTGGAGAATGGCTCCCTTCTGACTGGAAAGACTCAGGAATCTCTGAACACGGTTGTGGCAGGTGCAGAGAATATCACCGCAGATATTAAAAAGATATCGGATGCATCGGCAGAGCAGGAACTGGCAATTGGCAAGATTCGGGATGGAATTGCTCAGATTTCCACGGTTGTGCAGTCTAATTCGGCGACTTCTGAAGAGAGTGCAGCAGCCAGCGAAGAGCTTGCCAGCCAGGCACAGCTTTTGAAACGGTTGATTGGAAGCTTCCAGTTAAAGTCATAGATACAATGAACAGGTAATGAGTGAAAAAGGCCCGCGTCGTTTTTTGGCGGGCTTTTTTTGCGGTACAATGCTGCCTGAAACTGCCAAAAAAGGGATGAAATCCATGTTATTTGTTAAGAAGTAGCAAAAATACATAATTTTTGAAAAATTAAAACACGAAATTCGTAAAAAAAAATCATAAAATCAATCTACTTCCTTGATTTTACGATGGCATGGTGATATGATATTAGAGAGTCTGTGAACGCAGTTTTCTAGGACTGTTTTTGCGACAGCCGGAATAGAATGTTCAGAATAGAAATATAGATCAGGAGGAGACAGGTATGTCAGGAATCTATGGGAATGGTGTTTCGCTGGCGGAAAAAATGCTGGATTATCTTTGGACCAGACAGTCAGTGACACTGAATAATATCGCCAATGATGATACGCCGGGATTTAAATCCCAGTATGTAACCTTTGAAGAAGAACTGAAAGAAAGATTGACAGAGGCAAGCGCTGCCTCAAGAGCTCCCAGGCGGGCGGTGGCCGAGGCCATTGACTCCACCAAACTTCGTTTACATACAACCCGGTCAGAGACGACAAGACTGGATGGCAACAACGTGGATATGGATCAGGAGCAGGTGCAGCTTGTACGGTCCGCTTATGAGTATCAGTATATGGTGAATTCCATTAACAACGATTTTAACCGCTTAAAGAGTGCAGCGCGTACTTTTTAAGCGTATTTGGCGTGTTTTCCGGCATATGTGGTATTGTCTGCTGGAAGACTTTGCTGTGCTGCAAGGAAAAAGTAACGACGAATGAAAAAGTATATATAATATAGTAAGAAGGAGCGAGGATTTATGGAGACAGAATTTATCACACCGATCACCGCATGGGGGAATATTGGAAAGATCGGTGACATAGGTAATATAGAAGGAACGGATAGTGGGGAATACGGAGCGCAGTCCAATGGTCAGATAGCGCTCTTTCGTGATGTGTTCCAGAATACCATCGATCAGGTGAAAGCGGCCGAGGCAGATGTGGAGACAAAAAAATATCTTCTCGCAACCGGCCAAATCGATGATGCCCATACTCTGCCGATCGCCGAGGCAAAGGCGGGATTGACGCTGGATGTGCTGCTTACGCTGCGTAATAAGACGTTAGAGGCGTATAATGATCTGATCAAAATTAATATTTAGTGGCTTTTTGGCACAGGTCAGGACATTGGCTGTCAAGGCCGCAAGAGCATGATTCATGAGTGCAAAATCCTGCCGCAGCATGCGGTGCGCAGCGGATTTCGCATGGTAACTGTGAAGTTACAAAACAGTTATTGTTTTAATAAATGGCAGAAGGTTGGTTGGAAACGTGCAGAATTTGAAAGAAAGCTGGCAGAAGGTGCCAGAGAAGACCCGAAAAATTATCCTGGGGATTATGGCCGGGACCGCGGTGATTGCTCTGATTGCGATTCTCGCGCTTACCTTCGGGCGTAAGACGGATTACAGCGTGCTGTTCTCCGGGCTGAGCCAGGAGGAGGCGCAGCAGATCGGTTCGCTCCTTCAGGATCAGCAGATTGACTATAAGTACAATGCTTCGGACGGAACCATAAGGGTTCCGGAGCAGGTGGTGGAGACTACCCGCGTGACGCTGTTGTCTCAGGGTTATCCGAAGAGCGGTTTTGCCTATGATATGTATCTGGACAATACAGGACTGATGACGACAGAATCCGATAAGGAGCAGATTACGCTGTATGAGCTGCAGGATCGGCTCGGAGCAACCATACGGTCCTTTGAAGGCGTGCAGGAAGCCCGGGTAAATATCGCAGAGGCGTCTGAACGCAGATACGTTCTGGAAGATAATGAGGCCCAGGGTGCGTCTGCCTCTGTGGTGATTACCATGCAGGAAGGCAGTACGCTGACGGAGGACAAGGCTCAGGCGGTAAAAAACCTGATTTCCCACTCTGTGCGGGGCATGAACTTTACAGAAGTTGTGGTTCTGGACGGAAAGACAATGATGGAAGTGGGAGGAACCGGAGGTGAGAATTCTGCTGCGTCGGACCTGACCAGCCTGACCAGCATGGTAGAGGCCAGCATCGCAGCCAATGTAAGAAATGTGCTGGAGAAGCTTTACGGGACGGGCAGCGTGGCAGTCTCTGTCAAGGGTGTGCTCAACATGGAAAAGCTGATTCAGGAAAGCACCCAGTATTCCACACCGGAGAAGATTGACGAGCAGGATAAGACCGGACTTTTGGAGACGGAGGATCTGGTGAACGAAAGCTCTCAGGCATATAATCAGGAAGCCGGAGGCGTGGTGGGGGCAGATGCCAACGCAGATACTCCCAGATATACCAACGACGATGGCACGGAAGAAGAGGTGGACAGCTATTCTGACGGAAGCGCATCCAGACAGTGGCTGTATAATGTAATAAAAGAACAAAGACAGGTTGACCCGGGATTTTTGCAGGATACTACGATTGGCGTGATTATCCTGACAGACAATACGACGGTGCCGCAGGCGGACCTGTACCGGCTGGTGGCCAACTCAGCGGGAATTCCGGTGGATCAGGCCAACGACAAGATCACGATTATCCGGGATCCGGGAACTGCCGAAGAGGGCGAGGATGTGATCAATCCGCCGGAGGACACGATGGGCGTGATCACGACGCTGGTTCCGCTTCCGATCCTGATTGCGATCATCGCAGCTGTGCTTCTTTTGTTCCTTCTGCTTTTGTTCCTTCTGCTGCGCAGACGGAAAAAGAAGAAAGAAAACGAGCCTTCGGATGAAGACTTTGAAGGCGGCGATCAGCTTTCTGCAAGTGATCTGGGCATCGGTGATGATGGAGACACAGGCGCAGTGGCCGGTCTGGATGATGAAGACGAGATGAACAGTGAAGAGATCATGAATCTTCGGATGCAGAAGAGTATGCGACTGAAGCAGAATATCGCGGAGTTTGTAGATCAGAACCCGCAGATCGCTGCGAAGCTGGTACAGAGCTGGCTTAGTGGAGAGGAGGAGATAGGCGATGGCGGCGCAAAGCATAGAGGAGCTCGAAAGCAGTCTTAATAAGCAGGATGCAGAACCAATAACAGATCCCAGAAGTAAAGCGGCGTTGGTGGTGGTTTCTCTGGGAGCGGACCGCGCTTCTCAAATATATAAATATTTGAGGGAACGGGAAATCGAAGATCTTACTTATGAAGTTGCGAAGCTGGGGAAAATCGGAAATACTCAGGTAGAGACGGTTTTGGACGAGTTTTATAAGCTCTGTCTTACCCATAAGATGATGACAGATGGTGGTTTGGATTATGCCCGGAATGTATTGGAAAAAGCATTCGGCGAGTCCACAGCCCGGAATTTGTTGGAGAAGGTATCCAAGACTTTGCAATCCAAACCGTTCAACTTCTTTATGAAGGGAGATCCCAAAGCGCTTCTTTCTTTATTACAGAATGAACGAGCGCAGGTGATTGCTTTGATTTTGGCATATATGGAGCCCATGCAAGCGGCTCAGATTTTGGAAGAACTGCCAGATGAGAAGCGGATCCTGACGGTGGAAAGTATGGCCCGGATGGATCGGGTATCTCCGGAAGCGATTTCCATCGTGGAAGAAGAGATGAAGAGAAAGTTCGCTACTATTATTACCAGCGAGGACAATATGAGCCTGGGTGGTATCGATTATGTGGCAGATATGATGAATCATGTGGATCGCAGCAGCGAACGAAAGATATTCGAAGAGCTGGATAAGAGAAATCCCGATCTGGCGCAAACCATTCGCGACAAGATGTTCGTGTTCGAAAATATTCTGGATATGGACGATCGTTCTGTACAGCGTTTCGTCCGGGATTGCGATGCCAAGGATATTGTATTTGCACTTAAGAATGCTTCCGAGGATATGAAGGCGATATTCTTCAGTAATATGTCGAAGCGTATGGCAGAGACAGTAAGAGGCGATCTGGAGATTACAACCAATGTCAGACTGAAAGATGTGGAAGAAGCACAACAGCGTATTGTTAATATCATCCGGAATCTGGAAGAACAGGGTGAAGTGATCATTAAGAAGGGAGGCGAAGATGATAATATCATCGTCTAAAAGGATCATTAAACGCCCGGATAATAGCATTGAACGATATATTCCACCGGTAGAACTGGCTGTCAGCAGTCGGGAACCGGTGGAAAAGAAACTGTCTTTTCCTCATTATAAAAAAGACGGCAATATGCAAGAAGAGGAACAGCCAGCGGAGGAAATGGTGGTTCCAATATTTGAAGAGCAGAAGGATATTTTGCTGGAGATGCCCGAAGAGCAGGCACAGGAGTCCGATCCGGCATTGGCGCTTTTGGAACAAAAAAAACAGGAGGCCAAAGAGCTGCTGGAGGCAGCCCGAAAGGAAGCGGCCCGGATTCTGGAAGACGCTGCTGTTCAAGCAGAGAAGGAACAAGAGCAGGCCCGGGAAGCTGGTATTCGGGAAGGGTACGAGAGTGGTTATCGCGAGGGCCGGGAAAAGGCAGAGGCGGAATGCCGGAAAGAATTTGAAGAAACTTTGCGATCGTTTCAGGAGGATATGCGTCAGGCATTGCATTCCGTAGAGACGGCCAAGGAACATTGTGTTCGCAACTATCTGGAAGAGCTCAAGGATTGTGCAGTGGCTGTGGGTGAAAAAGTGATCCATATCAGTCTGCGATCCAGCGGTGAAGTAATCAAACAAATGATTATCGCTGCTACAGAGAAATTGAAGAAAACTGCCTGGGTTAAGATCTACATTGACAAATGCGATTATGATATGATGATGAAGGCAGATGCCGACATTTTAGACGAGCTTTCCCATCTTTCAGACAACATCAAATTTATCGTGATGGATAAAGAGGAGAGAGGAAATTGTATCATTGAGATGCCGGAGGAAATTGTAGATGTAAGTGTGAATACACAGATCGAGAATATCAAGGATATATTAGAGAATGTAAGGGTATAGGAGCTGTATATGTATGAGAAGATTCCTGCTCTGATTAACAAGTCAGAGACGATTGGACATATTGGAAAAATTGAAAATGTAGTAGGTATGTCCATGGAGGCGTCTGGCGGTCGCTCCAGTATTGGCGATATTGTAATGATCTATAATGAGGAGCAAAATCGGCAGATGCCGGCTGAAGTAGTAGGTTTTAAGGATGGCAGGATTCAGCTTATGACCTATGAGGCTACAAGTGGGATTGCTTCTGGAAGCTTTGTACGAAATACTAGGCGTCGGCTCAAAGTGCCTGTGGGCGATTTTTTGAGGGGCAGGATTATCAATGCTTTGGGAGAGCCTATGGATGGTGGGGAAGGGTTTTCTTCTAATCGTCATTATACGGTCAGCAGCCCTTATATCAATCCTTTGAATCGTCCTCCTATCCGGGAAAGACTGGAGTTTGGTGTGAAGGCCATTGATGGATTGAACACGATAGGAAAGGGGCAGAGAATTGGCATTTTTGCCGGTTCAGGAGTAGGAAAGAGTACCTTGATGGGGATGATTGC
>ERZ808046.170-NODE-170-length-81541-cov-14.182007_pt1 | contig 81541 bp, 68 predicted proteins | sample MGYA00380196_ERZ808046 | MGnify/ENA primary metagenome ERZ808046 (study PRJEB31490, sample SAMN06133421) | mouse gut metagenome | isolation source: Z6_2 | host: mice | place: China: Chengdu | collected 2015-05 ... | reverse complement strand
GAGCCGGATGCGGGAAAATCGCACGTCCGGTTCTGAGCAGGGGTATGTCCCGTAAGGGACATATCTACTCACCAGGTACATAGACACTTATTTAAGTGCGAAGTTTGAGTTATTAAGCTTAAGTTTTTTGAAGAGCTGTCCTTAAAAGAAATTTCCTGCATTATCGGTATGAATTTAAATACAGTGAAAACGAAACTTTACCGCGGACTTAAATTATTGAAAGAAAATATTCAGGAGGATGAATTATGGGAAAATTAGAAGAAATGAAACAGGAATATGAAAATATCCCGATTCCGGAAGAACTCAGTATCCGGATTAAGAAAGAAATTGAGGCATCCAGGAAGATGCAGGCAGAAAAAAATAATATGGCTCATAGCCGTAAAATTAAAAAGACACTTCATATTGCGGAAGCAACAGCGGCGGCCGTATGCATTGCTTTTACGGCTGCTTTGAATACCAGCGAGGCCTTTGCGAAAGAAACGGCTGAAATCCCGGTGCTTGGCAGTATCGCACAGGTACTGACGTTTCGCTCTTATGAGACAGAGAAGGATGATATAGGAATTTCTGTTCAGATTCCTTCCATTGAAGGGATTGCAGAAGATACCAAAATCACCGCAGATAAGATCAATCAGGAAATTTATGACCTTTGTGAAGAGTATGCAAAGGAAGCGGTTTCGCGGGCCGAGGAGTATCGAAAGGCCTTCCTGGATACCGGGGGGACCTTAAAGGAGTGGGAGGAACACCAGGTCAAAATTACTGTAGATTATGAAATAAAACAGCAGAGTGACTTGTACCTTTCCTTTGTGGTAAGAGGTACGGAGAACTGGACAACTGCTTACAGCGAGTCAAAATATTATAATTTGTCTCTGAAAACAGGAGAACGTGTAACGCTGGAGGATTTGCTCGGGAGTAATTATGCAGAGCTGGTCAATGAAAGTATCAGAAAACAGATTTCTGAAAGACGGATGGCAGGAGAGCAGTTTTTCACAGAAGGGAAAGGAGGATTTACAGGAATTTCAGAGAATGTCAGCTTCTATATAAATAAAGACCATCATCCGGTCATTGTTTTTGACAGGTATGAAATTGCCCCTGGTTCATCAGGAGAGCCGGAATTTGAAATTGGGGGCTGATTCAAGGGTAAAGTTCTGAGAACGGTTACGAATTGCCTGATGCAACACTGGCAAACTGAAAGTCATGGGAGAATAATTACATAAAATAAAACAGGACTGGATATTACTTCGCAAAAAGGTGGTATTCAGTCTCTATATCGAGGACAATCTGAAAATGTTCTATTACCGTGGATTAAAAGAATGGAACAAGGAAAAAGGTTATCTAACAGATACTTGTCTAACTGCACAGGATAAATACAAAGCATATTTGGATTATTTCAGGATTGCTTATTAAAAGGCAGTTTCCAAAGTATCAAAAGTTCATCCCAAAGTGTTAAAATGACACTTTGGAGAGGCTCAAAAGGGCAAAATTTGCACTTTAAATAAAATACCTGGATCATGGAACGATACAGGTCACTGTTTATGATACCCATCTGGAAATCACTTCTCCTGGCAAGTGAGTTGGGACCAAGAAGCACAGGCAAGTCCCCGATAAAATCGAGTGCGAAAGCAAGTGAGAACCCCCTGTGAAGCCTATAAAATCGTAACAGTTCAGTCTTGCAGCTTCCTGCCTGCGTACTGCGGACAAAAAGCTTGTGGATTCACAAACTTTTCATACAAAATTAGCACTCGACTATTGACAGTGCTAACAATGCGTGATATATTCCATGTATAACAAGTTGACACATAGGAACTGAGGAGGCTTGAATATGAATATCAGCAAATTTACACAGAAGTCGGTGGAAGCTGTACAGGGATGTGAAAAGTTAGCTTATGAATATGGAAATCAGCAAATTGACCAGGAGCATCTTCTGGTGAGTCTTCTGAGGCTGGAAGACAGCCTGATTATGAAGCTTATAACAAAGATGGGAATATCCGGTGAGCAGTTTTTGAATGAGGCGGAACAGGCCGTAAATAAGCTGCCGAAGGTATCCGGAGGGGGCCAGGTGTACCTGACCAATGACCTGAATAAGGTTTTAATAAGCGCCGAGGACGAGGCGAAGGCCATGGGAGATGAATATGTTTCTGTTGAGCATCTTTTCCTGTGCCTTCTGAAGGACCCCAACCGTGGGGTGAAGGAACTTTTCCGGCTGTATGGAATTGACAGAAACAAGTTTTTGCAGGCGCTTTCCACGGTGCGCGGAAACCAGCGTGTGGTCAGTGATAATCCGGAAGCCACATATGATACCCTGAATAAGTATGGGGCTGACCTGGTGGAACGGGCCAGGGACCAGAAGCTGGACCCGGTAATCGGCCGTGATTCGGAGATCAGGAATGTGATCCGGATTCTATCAAGAAAAACGAAGAATAACCCGGTTTTAATCGGGGAGCCCGGTGTGGGTAAAACTGCTGTGGTAGAGGGACTGGCCCAGAGAATTGTCCGCGGCGACGTTCCGGAGGGCTTAAAGGATAAGAAGCTGTTCTCCCTGGATATGGGAGCTCTGGTGGCAGGCGCCAAGTACCGGGGCGAATTTGAGGAGCGGCTAAAGGCGGTTCTGGAAGAGGTAAAGAAGAGCGAAGGGCAGATTATCCTGTTTATTGATGAGCTTCACACCATTGTGGGAGCGGGAAAAACCGAGGGCTCCATGGATGCCGGAAATATGTTAAAGCCAATGCTTGCCCGCGGCGAGCTTCACTGTATTGGTGCGACAACCCTGGATGAATACCGGAAATATATTGAGAAGGACCCGGCCCTGGAACGCCGGTTCCAGCCGGTTCATGTGGATGAACCTACGGTGGAGGATACTATCTCCATTCTCCGTGGCTTAAAAGACCGCTATGAGGTTTACCATGGGGTGAAGATTACGGACTCCGCCCTGGTGTCGGCCGCAGTGCTTTCCAACCGTTATATCAGCGACCGTTTTCTTCCGGATAAGGCCATTGATCTGGTGGATGAGGCCTGCGCCATGATAAAAACAGAGCTGGATTCCATGCCGACGGAGCTGGATGAGCTTTCCAGAAAGATTATGCAGCTTGAAATTGAGGAAGCCGCCCTTAAGAAGGAAACAGATCATTTAAGCCAGGAACGGCTTTCTGACTTACAGAAGGAGCTGGCAGAGCTTCATGACACCTTTGCGTCCCAGAAAGCCCAGTGGGAAAATGAGAAAGCGTCAGTGGATAAACTTTCCGGCCTGCGGGAAGAGATTGAAAGCCTGCACCGCCAGATTCAGGATGCGAAACAGAAGTATGACTTAAATAAGGCGGCGGAGCTGCAGTACGGGAAGCTGCCGCAGCTTGAAAAGGAACTCCGCGAGGAGGAGGAACGGGTGAAAAACCAGGATTTAAGCCTGGTGCATGAAAGCGTCACCGAGGATGAAATCGCAAGAATTATTTCCAGATGGACCGGAATCCCTGTGGCAAAGCTGACAGAGAGCGAAAGAAATAAGACACTTCATCTGGACGAGCAGCTCCACAAACGTGTAGTCGGACAGGACGAAGGTGTGGAGAAGGTGACGGAGGCCATTATCCGTTCCAAAGCTGGAATCAAGGATCCCACGAAGCCCATCGGCTCCTTCCTGTTTTTGGGTCCCACCGGTGTCGGAAAGACAGAGCTTGCCAAGGCGCTGGCGGAAAATCTGTTTGATGACGAGAATAATATGGTGCGTATCGATATGAGTGAGTATATGGAGAAGCATTCCGTATCCCGTCTGATCGGAGCGCCGCCAGGATATGTGGGGTATGATGAAGGAGGACAGCTCACAGAAGCTGTGAGACGGAAACCCTACTGTGTTGTCCTCTTTGACGAAGTGGAAAAGGCCCATCCTGATGTGTTCAATATTCTGCTTCAGGTTCTGGATGACGGACGAATCACGGATTCCATGGGAAAAACCGTGGATTTCAAAAATACCATCATCATTCTGACCTCCAACATCGGTTCCCAGTATCTTCTGGAGGGAATTGATGAAGCCGGAAAAATTAAGCCGGAGGCAGAACAGATGGTTATGAACGACTTAAGGGCCCATTTCCGTCCGGAATTTTTAAACAGGCTGGATGAAACCATTCTGTTTAAGCCGTTGACCAGGGAAAATATCGGAGGAATTGTAAATCTTCTTCTGGCGGACGTTAATAAACGCCTGGCAGACAGGGAGCTTTCCATCGCCCTTTCCGATTCTGCAAAACAGTTTATTGTGGAGAATGGATATGATCCGGTGTATGGAGCAAGACCTCTGAAGCGCTACTTACAAAAGCATGTGGAGACCCTGGCGGCGAAACTGATTCTTTCTGACGGGGTGCATACGGGCGACACCATCTGGATTGATGTTGTAAACGGCCAGCTTAAGGCCTTGGCAAAGTAACAGGAAAAACGATTATATAAAAACGTAAAGTTTGATACCGGCAGTGACAAAAAACAGTTGCTGCCGGTATTTTTATGCAGCCGGAAGGAAAATGATTTTTTGCCATTACAGAGTGCGAAGTCCGATGGCTGTAAATAACGTTTATTTGGAAATTTGCCACTACAATTTTTTGACGATTAAGGAAATGAAAGCACATTTATTGATAACAAAATCTGAATTTGCTATACTATTCTCAGATAAAGGCCATTATCGGGAATGAATGATACAATAAGGAGGAAGATTATGGGTCAGAATGAAGCAAATAAGAAAGAGAAAACGGGAATTTTAGCATATTTATCATTTGCATTTATTTTCCTGTTCTTTTCCGGCATATTCAGAGGAGCAAAGGCACCACTTAGTTTATTGGATCTCTCTACCTACCAGGGGGTATTCGGTACCATCGTTGAGGGAGCGAAGCCTGGCTTTGTCGGAGAAGGAGGTACAGGATTAAGCAACCTGTTTACCACAATACTGACCATTGCTCCGCCGATTATGTTTTGTATGGGAGTCTTAGAAGTAGTGGAGTATTACGGCGGTCTCAGGGTGGCCGGAAAGCTTTTAACTCCGATTTTAAAACCGCTTATGGGAGTTCCGGGGGAAGCAGGGGTTGTTTTAATAACGAATCTTCAGAGCTCAGATTCCAGTGCTGCATTGGTAAAGGGGCTGGAGGACGGCAGGCTCATTGATAAAAAGCAGAGAAGAATTTTGCTTGCTTTTGTGATGGCGGGTCCTGCACTTCTGGGAATGATGGTCAGCTATGGCGTGCTGCTGTATCCCTATCTTCCGGCAGGCTCAGGAATGATTATTGTTACAGTACTCATTGCAAAAGTACTTACTGCGAATATTGTGAGGTTTTCCATGGGGCGCAGTATCGGAAAAAAGAATAAAAAGGCGGATGAACAGGAGGCATAAATGATGGAAAAAGCGGAAGAAAAGAAGGGATTTCTTGAACTGTTTCTGAATGGCAGCAAAAAGGGGCTGAATATGTGGTTCAATAATATGATTCCCAGTATAACCATTGGTGCACTTTTAATCACTCTTTTAAATGACCTGGGGCTGATTACGTTAATTGGGAAGATTCTCGGGCCTGTTATGGGAATTTTTGGATTGCCCGGTGAGGCAGCAGCCGTGTGGGCTGCAAGTCTTATGAACATGCCTGCCGGAATCCTCAGTACGCTTCCATTGGTTGAGGCGGGAACTCTGACGGCAAATCATGTGGCAATTTTACTGGCTATGATCATGGCCACCACAGCACCGGCAAAATTTGTCCGTATGGTTGCGGCGGGAGGAGAGGAGGGCAGCTCTCTGAAACTATATTATGGATGTATGATTCTTTGCTCCCTGTTGGCAGGGCAGCTCACAAGATTGGTTTTATTATTTGTGTAATGAAAGGCAGGTGTTTCTGTGACACCATACCAGAAAGCAATGGAGCTGGCAAACAGCGTTCCTCTCTGGGGATTCTGTTCACTTATCATAGGCCTGGTTTTCATACAGACCGCTGTGTTTGTCTGGATCAGCGGCCGCTATGCGGAACGTGCGAATGTGACAGCTCTGGATATCAAACGTTCGATGCGGGCCGGACTGATTTCCACTCTTGGGCCGGCCCTGTCCGTATTTGTCGTGGGGCTTGGACTTATCACCCAGATTGGAACGCCGCTGACCCTGGCCCGGCTCAGTGTAATTGGAAACGCTACCTATGAAGCATCCTCGGCGGAGATGGCGTCGGTGGCGATGGGGACCAGTCTTGGCTCAGAGACTTATTCCATGCAGGCGTTCGCCGCCTCAGTCTGGGTAATGAATCTGGGAGGAGTTTGCATGGTGCTGCCTACTCTTTTGTTTTTAAAATCCCTTTCCAGAATCACCCGGGCGGCGGACAAACGGATGGCAGGCGGTATGATTCTTGGAGCAAGTGCGTCTTTAGCCTCCTTTGGTTATTTTGCAGCAGACTATGCAAGGCGTGACAGACAAAACCTGGTTGCAGTGCTGGCGGGATTTTTTTCCATGGTGGGGATAAATTATGCAGCAAAGCACTGGAAGGTCTCTTGGCTTAAGGAGTGGGCGCTTGCTTTTTCCATATTGTCGGCGCTTGTGGCAGTGGGGGTATCCGGAGGTTCATAGCCCCCCCCTTTCATTCATGGCGGTGCCTTAAGCGGGGTATGGGGGAGTACTATGAAAGTCCCGGACGGCGGTCGTGAATGAGCCACGCTCACATGAAGGTTTACCATTAAACACTGCGGAAAGGGGACAGGAGCGTATGGAAGAACAGACGAGGGAAAAATATTATGAAAGCGTACACCAATGGGGAAGGGTTACGCTTACCGCTGCCATTTTTCTATTTTTAGGGATCGGCTGCTATTTAAGCTTTGTGAAGGGTCTCCATCCGGGGTGGGAAGTAATTTTTACCGCATTTCTGGCCGTGGCGGCCATGGTGGGCCATACCTGGGTTAATCTTGGCGATCTGGTGATGTACTTACTTTTAATGGGTCCTGCCGCTACGTATATGTCGCAGCTTACTGGAAACGTGAAAAACATGAGACTTCCCAGTGCACTGGCTTCCTGTGCCATGCTGGACGAAAAGGAGGACAGGATCAAAAGGGATATTCTGGCCACATACGGCGTCGCCGCCTCTGTTGTGGTGAATACAGTATTTCTCGGAATTTTGGCTGCTGCCGGGCATTTTATCCTGAAAGTTTTGCCAAAGGAATTTTTAGACACGCTTCATTATATCATTCCGGCACTCTTTGGAGCAATTCTCGGACAGTTTGCACTTAAGAACCGGAAGGTGGCGGCAGTTTCCATGCTGATGGTTGGCATCGTGATTTCCATTCCGGTAATTCCGGTATTCTTAAAGGCGATTGCTGCAATTGTTTTTTCAGCATCCGCGAATCTGCTCCTTCATAAATGGGAGCGGAAAAAGGGAAACGGGCAGAAATGATAAAAAAGAAAGGAAAAACGGAAATTTTATGGATAATACGAAGATAATGGGTCAGGTTTTGGAGTTTTTGAATCAATGGTTTGCAGAGAATAAGCAGTGGATTACGGATACCAGCGACAAAATCTGGGAGCTGGCAGAAATCAGATTTGAAGAGTTCCGGTCGATGGAGGTTCTTGTGGAGCAGTTTAAAAAGCATGGTTTCACAATACGCACGAACCTGGTGAAGGGGTTACCGACAGCATTTGTTGCAGAATGGTCCAATGGGGATGGTCCTGTGATTGGAACTATTGGCGAGTATGACGCGTTACCGGGACTGGGCTATGAGATTAAGCCGTTGAAAACGCCGAACGGGAGGAACGGACATGGCTGCGGACATAACCTTCTGGGAACAGGAAGCATGGCTGCCGCTATCGGGGCGGCAAAGGCCATGGAAAAGTTCGGAATTAAAGGAACAATCCGGTATTTTGGCTGTCCGGCCGAGGAAAGCGGCGGAGGCAAGGTATTTATGGTCCGCGACGGAGTTTTTGACGGTCTGGATGCCATTGTGAGATGGCACCCGATTAATGCCACCTTTGTCAGTGTATCGCCATCACTTGCGAGAACCTCCATTCATTATAGGTTCCATGGAAAGTCAGCCCATGCGGGTGTGACACCTCATCTGGGGAGGAGCGCCCTGGATGCAGCTCTTTTGATGGATGTGGGGGTAAATTATCTGAGGGAACATATTCTACCTGATGTAAGGATTCATTCTGTGATTACCAATGGAGGAAGTACGCCCAATACGGTTCCGGAGGAGGCTGAAATCTGGTACTATGTCCGTGCGCCCCGGAAGAATGATGTGGACGATGTGGTGAAAAGGATGGCGAAGGTTGCAGAGGGAATGGCCATGGCGACAGAGACCACAGTGGAGATTAAAGAAGATAATGGAGGGGTGGCAGAAACACTTCCCAATCGGGCTCTTTGTGACAGGATGCTGATAAACTTAAACCGTGTGGGGGCTCCGGTGTTTACAGACGAGGAAAAGGCCTTTGCAAAACAGATGAATGAGGGGCTTACGGAAGAGGCAAAGGCAAAATCCCTCCGCATATATGGAATTACGGATCCGGAGATTGGAAAGCTGGATCTTTATGACCAGATTTGCCAGGAACAGGGAGAAGGAAAGATTACACCGTATTCCACGGATTCCGGCGATGTTAGCTGGCAGGCTCCTATGTGCCAGATGTTCGCTGTCGGTCAGACCATTGGGACATCGAATCATTCCTGGCAGCAGACCGTATGTGCCGGTATGAGCATTGGTCATAAAGGCATGCTCTGCGCCGGAGAAACCTTAGCGATGACTGCCCTGGATATCATGACAGATGCAGATCTTCTTGCGAAGGCGAAGGAGGAATACAACGCACAGGTTAAGCGGTTCCCGTATAAGAATCTCCTGCCGCCGGATCTGATGCCCGGGATGTAGAACCGGACGAAAATTGCCTTACAAGCTTTAAGCAGAAAACTTGATGAGGTGTTAAAAGTTGAGAACGGAAAAGAAATGCTTTTACTTCGAGTGAATAGTCTGGAAAACGAAGTAAGGAGACTGAGAGCAAAAATTGAAGCAATAACATAAACGAAACAGCTCACCGTAAGGAGCAAGAAAACCCCGGAGGACGCGACCTTCCGGGGTTTTCGATTCTTTGAAACTTATGATGTACGCCCCTTGTTAAGTGAAGTAAATACGTTAAATGTCCCTGCCTCCGGACCAAGAAAGGCGCCCTGAAAGAGCCACTGCTAAGAGAAGGAGACAGCCCCCTCCTTTTTGATATTGTTTTGCGAGCGTGATGAAACGCTGATGGTGGGAGGTTTGGGAATCTCCAGACACTGGAAAATGTTTATTTGGAGCGGCGTGGGTTTGGAATGGAATTTTCTGGCGTGGCTGCCGTCATTAAGCTGGACGCTTTCCAGAGAGTCAAACTCCCGGATTACATCAGAGGCAGTAAGCCCCAGCGCGAAGGTACGGCGTTCTATTGCATGAAAGATCAGAATTTTTATGAAAATAAGATTCTGAAGTGCGTACAGTACCTTTCTGGGCTTTAGTTTTTTATATATGAAGTTTAAATCACACGGAAGGAACAAATTGAAAAAATAATTTTGGAGCCGCTCGAGATAAAGATAGCGTTCCAGGACCTGCTGTGGTGGATCCGAAAGATTTGAGACGAGGATCTCTCTTGGCTCCGCACTGCCCACAGAGGAGCGCTGACTGACGCCTGGAAAGGGGCGCAGGATTATCACTGTCTTGTTTTCAAAATTTCGGGTACGGAAGCCCAGGGTATTATAGTCATGAAACACACCACTGGATTTGGAATAGGTGAGGACACGATAACTGTCTGTAAAAAAGTCGGAAAGTTCAGACTCTCTGAGACGACAGATATAACGGCTTGTTTCCGGATGGAAGGCATCGCATTGTCTGAGGAGTCTGTAACTGTCAGAAATAAAAACATCATCCGCAGAATGTGGAGAGTAATGCTTGTAGCTCTGCTTCATGAAACAAAGGTCTACGGGTGTATTTTGCCTGTCCAGGAGGATCAGGATTACCGCACCGTCAGATATTTTTGGAAGGTTACTGTTTTTCGTGTAATAAATGTATTGATAAAGGGGAAAAGAGGAACGTCCGGAGTTTAACAGGCTGGCGCGAACGATCAGACGGTCGGACAGGAGCATCAGTGCGGCATCAAGAAGCTCCTGCGTTAGGGTGACAGAAAAGGGAAAGGAATATTGATTTAAAAAGTCCGAAAAGGAAAAGGAAGCATCCTCATTGACAGAATAGTAGATAAGGAGTGCGGTAACTGCTTTACTTACAGAAATATCCATTTTCCGGTACCGGACCAGATCAGATAAAAACCGTTCAATTCCCATGTTTTCCAGCATATGGGAAAGAAGAAGAGAGGCACCATATTTTTTTGTGGGAAGAAGGCATAAAAGCTCAGGATCAAGAGAATCGTTCGCTCCGTTTAGGGCATCCACCAGTGTATGCAGCGTTTCCATTTCAAGATTTTCCAAATGCCCCAGATTTGCCAGCACTTTATGGTGAATTTTTCCCTGGCTCCGTTCACTTTGAACAAGCTGGATATACGTGTACTCTTTGTTCTTTGTTTTCACCTTCGTCTTTTTAATCCACATAAAAACAGTTTCCTTTCGCAGATGGCTTCTGTATGCATGCGCCGGGTACTTCTGCCTGTTAGTATAATACATCCACAGTGGACAATGCAAGTGGGAACAATTCCGGCAGGGCCGAAAATCTCCAGCCTCCACGTATTCTTGCGGACTTTGCAGCAAGTGCAAAGTCCTGGGCTGAACTGTTACCAATGTTCTAAAAAAATTTACTATTTATTGACAGAAATCATTTTGTGTTTTATAGTAGCCTTGTTACAGAAAAACGTAACTGTGAGGGCACTGAGCAGTTACAAAATAACTAAAAAGTGCATAGGAGGAATCGTACAAATGGACGCAGGGATGCTTTTGGTAACAGGGGGAATTATACTTGTAATTGCATTGCTCATTGGCATGGGGGCATGGACGGTATTCCGTAATTACAAAGAGCAGAGCGGGCTTTTAAACCGTGCTCATGAGATGACCGGGACGGCTAACGCGGTAATCAGTGAGCTTGTGGAGGTCCGTCGCAGAAACCGTTCTTTCCGCTGGAAAAATGAGTATCCTGTTTTATCTTATCAGGTAAATGGAAAGAATTATACGGTGCATTTAAAATTTGCGGAGGCCAGAAAAGGCAAATACTCACTGGGCGGAGAGTATACCGTACGTTATGTTCCGGGAGAGCCGGAGTGCTGCATTGTGGATGAGTTCCGCAGTAAGATGCAGAAGAGCCGCACGGGGAACCTGATCGGACTGGTAGTTCTTGTGATTTTATTGATTAATATTCTGAGCAGTATTGTGACCTTGTTTTTATAGATATGAGGGTACCGGGCTGTTACGACATGAGAAAATGACGGGTGTGTCTGTCTCTGAAAGAAGAGGCGGATGCACCTGTTTTTATCTTATAGGAAAGATCTTGCCTCTCGAAAACGTGACAAGCCTTTTCCTATAAGATAAAACGCTCCGCGGGGATGCATACGATGTGCAAAGGAAGGCTGCTTTACATATATTTATATATAGAAGGAACATGAATAGAGGGAACATGGAAGGAGAAAGATATTGTGGCAATTTATGTGGTAAAACCGGGAGACAATGTCGATACCATTTCAGGAGATTTTGGCATTCCCGTCAGGGAATTGATCTGGGCCAACCAACTGGAATACCCATACCGTCTGGCTGTGGGCCAGGCGCTTTATATTCCGGGGCCTGTGGAGGAGAACGAAGGGATACAGCCGCTATACTCATTTGGATATGCCTATCCTTTTATCAGTGAGACGGTACTTCGGGAAACGCTTCCTTATCTGACCGCACTTTATGTATTTTCCTATGGTTTCACAGAAGAGGGGGAGCTGGTTCCTCCGGGGACAGATGATAGATGGATGATTCAGGAGGCGAAACAAGGTGGAGTGCGTCCGGTTCTGGTATTGACACCATTGGGAGCCGATGGAAGATTCAATAATAACCTGATTACAACCGTGGTGGAAGATCCGGATGTACAGGAGCGTCTCATATGGAACCTTGGACGGACCATGCAGGAAAAGGGGTTTCAGGGACTGGATATTGATTTTGAGTATGTGGAGGCCGCAAACCGGGAAGGCTATGCGGCCTTTGTGGGACGTGTCAGGCAGGTCATGAATCTGTTTGGCTATCCGGTTACTGTGGCTCTGGCTCCAAAAACCTCTGCTGGTCAGACGGGGCTTCTCTATGAAGGAATTGATTACGGCCTTCTGGGGCAGGCAGCGGACCGGGTGATGTTAATGACCTATGAGTGGGGGTATACATACGGCCCTCCCATGGCCGTTGCTCCCATCAACATGGTCCGCCGGGTGGTGGACTATGCCGTATCTGCGATCCCAAGAGAGAAAATAAGCCTTGGGATTCCCAATTATGGGTATGACTGGCCCCTCCCCTATGTGCGGGGAACCACAAAGGCAGAATCCATAAACTATCATGAGGCCATTCAGAGGGCCATTGATTTCGGGGTGGAAATCCAGTTTGATGAGACGGCAAAATCTCCCTATTTCCGCTACTGGCAGTATGGAATTTTGCATGAGGTGTGGTTTGAAGATGTAAGAAGCCTCAAAGCCAAATATGATTTAATTAAGGAGTATGGGCTGACAGGAGCCGGATTCTGGCAGCTTATGAGCTTTTACCGTCCGACATGGCTTTTAATGGAAGAAATGTTCCGAATTCAAAGATAAGATGTAGCTGTTCCGCAGGCGATCTTCAATGGATTTTTGCTCGTAAACTGTGAGGATACAAAACAGTGATGACAAGACTTTAAATCAAAATAAAATTTCCGGGTGAGATTCATAAGAAAATCTGGTATGATGGAGGAAAGAATCCTATATTAGGAAAGGAGACTCCCTATGACGCCTGAATCAAGTGTTATTTTTTTCCCCTGCAGGAGCATTCCGGAAACCGTAGAATACTACACGAAGGTCCTGGGACTCCCGGTCCATAAGGATCTGGGGACCAGTGTCTGGTTCGACTGTGGGTATGGATACCTGGCCTTCTGCGATTACGGTCCTGGACGCCCCATGGCATCCGGCCAGTGCATTTCCTTCAATCTGCCGTCTGTAAAGGACGTGGATGCCATGTATGAAATTCTAAAAACCCGTCCGGTCATCGGTCTTTCGGCTCCGCCTGCCCATCATCCCCATTTTCCGGTGTATTCGTTCTTCTTTTCGGACCCCAACGGGTATACTCTGGAATACCAGAAAACAACGGATTAAGATAGTAAGCCCATGAAATCAAAGAGGAATTGCCCCCGGCCCACGGGTCGGACTGCAGTTCCTCTTTGGTTTGCGGTTTTATTAGTGGATTTCTCCGCCGACAGCTTTAATATCTGTCCGGGTCATGACGGCGGCCTGGATTGCAGCTTCCAGGGAGGCGGCAATGTCGGCGATGGCCATGGAGGGAGTGCCGGGTTTGTCGACAACCTGGGAGGCAGCATAGGGGACATGAATGAAGCCGCCCCGGGCGCCCGGGAATTCTTTCTTAATATAATAGAGGATTCCATACATCACATGGTTGCAGATATAGGTTCCTGCGGTGTTGGACAGCACGGACGGATAGCCGGCATCCTTGATGGCCTGCACCATGGCTTTCACGGGAAGGTTGCTGAAGTAGGCGGCATCACCGTCCTCGAAAATCGGGATGTCGATGGGCTGATTTCCTTCGTTGTCGGGAATTCGCGCGTCGGTAATGTTGATGGCCACCCGTTCCGGAGTTACGCCGAAACGGCCGCCGGCCTGTCCGACACTGATTACAATGTCCGGATGGATCTCAGCCATTTTTTCGTGAATTTTCTCAATGGATTTGTTTACAACAGTGGGAATCTGCATTTTAAAGATTTGTGCCCCGGCAATTTCGTCCTTGATGGCTTTTACGGCTTCCCAGGCCGGGTTAATGGTTTCCCCTCCAAACGGATCGAATCCTGTGATTAAAACTTTCATGTGTAACTTCCCCTTTCCATGATTTGACAATCCTTGATTTTAACTGTATGATTAACGGTGGGGCCAAAAGATATTTTGACCCTGGTATCATCATTATATAGAAGATTGGAAGAATGTGCAAGAAGCGGAGAGGAACCGATGAAAATAATTATTTCGCCTGCCAAAAAGATGGAAGAGTGCCAGGATATCTTTGTTCCCGGCGGCTTTCCACAGTATCTGCCATGGACAAAACAGCTTTATGAGCTTTTGAAATCCATGTCAGAGGAGGAATTACAATCGCTTTTTGGGGCCAACGCCCAGATTACCAGGCAGAATTTTGAACGCTACCAGACCATGGACCTTATGCGGGCACTGACTCCGGCCCTTTTATCCTATGTGGGAATCCAGTACCAGTACATGGCGCCGAAACTGTTTTCCAATGAAGAGTGGGAGTACGTAAACCGCCATCTCCGGATTTTAAGCGGGTTTTATGGAATATTAAAGCCGGACGACAGGGTAACACCCTATCGTCTGGAGATGCAGACAAAGCTTCCGGCAGACGGAAAAAAGGATCTGTATGAGTTTTGGGGAAGAAAATTATACGATGCCCTTGAGGATTCTGTCATCATCAATCTGGCATCCAGGGAATACAGCAGAGCGGTTGAACCGTACCTGACGCCGGATGACCGTTTTGTGACCTGCGTTTTCGGAGAGTACAAAGAAGGTAAGGTAAAGGTGAAGGCCACAGAAGCCAAAATGGCAAGAGGAGAGATGGTGCGATATATGGCTCAAAACAGGATCCGGGAGCCGGAAGAAATAAAAGATTTTGACCGGCTGGGTTATCGGTATTGGGAAGAGTTATCTTTAAAAGATACTTTCATATTCATAAAAGAAATAAAGAGTACTCAAAAATAATAAGGGGGAAAAGAATATGTTGCGAAGAATCGGAGGGCAGGACCCCTGCTGGTGCGGCAGCGGGAAACCATATGGAAAATGCCATATGGAATTTGACAGAAAAATAAGCCGTGCAAGATTCAGAGGCTGTCAGGTTCCGTCCCATAAAATCATAAAAACTCCGGCACAGATAGAGAAAATCCGGGAAAGCGGAAAACTGAACACTGCGGTTCTGGATTATGTGGCAGAGCATATGGAAGCGGGGATCACCACTCAGGAAATTGACCGTCTGGTGTATGAGTATACGACAAGACATGGAGGTATCCCGGCTCCCTTAAATTATGAGGGATTTCCAAAAAGCGTTTGTACCTCCATTGATTCTCAGGTGTGCCATGGGATCCCCTCGGAGGATGTTGTTTTAAAGGACGGCGATATTATCAATGTGGATGTTTCCACGATTCTGGACAATTATTTTTCTGATTCTTCCCGAATGTTCATGATTGGAAACGTGAGCCCGGAAAAAGAGCAGCTAGTCCGCGTTACCAGGGAGGCCGTGGAGAAGGGACTGAATGAAGTGAAGCCCTGGGGATTTCTGGGTGATATGGGGCAGGCGGTTCATGACCATGTGAAAAAATATGGATATTCCGTTGTGGAAGATGTGGGGGGCCACGGTGTGGGCCTGGAATTTCATGAGGATCCTTTTGTCAGCTATGTGACCAGGCGTGGAACAGAGATGTTAATGGCTCCGGGCATGATCTTCACCATTGAACCTATGGTCAACATGGGAAGTGAGGAGATTTATGTGGATGACAGCAATGGCTGGACCATCTACACTGAGGACGGGAAGCCTTCGGCCCAGTGGGAAATCATGGTTTTGGTGACCGAAGACGGCCATGAGGTTTTAGCCCGCTAAACCGGCATACGCCCGATGTGGAAACCCGACTGCAAACAGCCTTACAAGCAGGCTTGACGTCTGTTTTCGTCTGGCTCTACTATTCGCGGGGATATCTTCTTGCCCGTCTTAAGACGGACAAGAAGCGCCGGGCATCCGCCCTATGAAGATTTAGGGTGAAAAATGCTTATGAAAACAAGTTTTCAACGCTTTTTTCGCTCTAAATCTTCGCATGGCTGAACTGTTACGCATAACTTATGATTATAGAAGATATGAAAATAAAATACTTGCATTTTAGAAAGAAGTTTGTATAATAAGATATAACATTGAGGGGAAGGAGACGCAAATATGATGACAGGTCTGGTTCTATTCGCAGTTGTGATTCGAATTATTGTCAGCATTATCGTCGTGCGCGGGAATGCTTATTTGCGTTATGCTGAACCTGAGGTTATTTAACTGTGACATGTCTCAAAAATGTTTGAGGAATGAAATAGAAGCCTTGCAGCAGAACGCTGTAAGGTTTTTTTGTTTCATTGAGAAATACAAACCAAAGGATAGGGGAATTTTTATGAAAATGAACGGTGCGCGAATTCTGGTGGAAGAGCTGATTCACCAGGGAGTGAAGGTAATCTTTGGCTATCCGGGCGGCTCAGTTCTCAATATTTACGATGAACTTTATCTGGCTTCCGACAGAATCCAACACGTCCTGACAGCCCATGAACAGGGGGCGGCCCATGCGGCGGACGGATATGCAAGGGCCAGTGGACGGACAGGAGTGGTTCTGGCCACCAGCGGGCCGGGAGCCACAAATCTTGTAACCGGAATTGCAAACGCTTATCTGGATTCTGTTCCCATGGTGGCTATTACAGGGAACGTCGCGGTGAAGAATCTGGGAAAGGATTCCTTTCAGGAGGTTGATATTGTAGGGGTCACTCAGCCGGTGGTAAAGCACAATTTCATGGTCCGGGATGTGAGAGATTTGCAGAAAACCATAATTGAGGCTTTTGAGATTGCCAACACAGGCAGAAAAGGTCCGGTTCTCATTGATATTCCAAAGGATGTGCAGATTAACGAGTGTGAGTATGTGGAAGATATGAAGGTGCCGTCCATAGCCAGGAAATGGCCCGGGAGCACCAATAATATGGAAGAATTTCTGGCCATGGTAAAGAAAGCAAAGAAGCCCTTTATCTATGCAGGAGGAGGTGTGGTTGCCTCCTGCGCGGAAGAAGAGGTTTTAGAGCTGTCCAGGCGTCTGGATGCGCCGGTGGGGCTGAGCATGATGGGACTCACTTCCGTTCCGGCTTCTTATCCCTTGAATCTGGGAATGTGCGGAATGCATGGAAAATATGCTTCCATCAAGGCCCAGTCGGAATGCGACCTGCTTTTGGCCATCGGCGTGAGATTTTCAGACCGTGCCACAGGGGATTTGGATGAATATACAAAGAAATGTATGACCGTTCATATTGACATCGACCGTGCGGAAATCGGGAAAAATGTAAGCCCGGATATGAGCATGTGGGGAGATGTGAAGGAAACGCTGACAGAAATTCTCGCGGTGACTCCGAAATATGAGCATCCGGAGTGGGTTGCCCAGGTGGAGGAGTATAAAAGTGCGGCAGTGCTTCCTGCGCCGAAGGAGTTCGGACCTCAGACCATTATTGAGGAGGTGAACCGCCGCAGCAGTCCGGATACAGTTGTGGCCACCGATGTGGGACAGCATCAGATGTGGACCATGCAGTATTACCAGTTTGAAAAGCCCAAGACACTTCTTACCTCCGGGGGACTTGGAACCATGGGATATGGCCTTGGCGCTGCCATCGGCGGCTGTATCGCCAATGGAAGGAAACGTACAGTACTTTTCACAGGAGACGGCAGTTTCGGCATGAATCTGAATGAAATGGTGACGGCTGTGAAGCAGCAGCTCCCTGTTACTGTTGTGATCATGAACAACGATGTGTTAGGCATGGTAAGACAGTGGCAGACTATTTTCTATGACTGTCATTATTCCCAGACGACTCTGGATCGGAGCACCGACTTTCCGGCTCTTGCCAGAGCTTTCGGAGCCGAAGGTTTTGCCGCTTTTACCATGAATGATTTAAAGGCGGCCCTGGATGTGGCCGAAAAGGCAGCAGGTCCCGTTCTTATTGACTGCCACATCGACATGGATGAAAAGGTTTTGCCAATGATTCCGCCGGGACGTTCCGTTAAGGATATGATTGTGAAAGGATAAGAAAGTATGGAAGAGAGATTCGCAGTAGGTTTGATTGTAAACAACCGCTTTGGCGTTTTGAACCGTATCGCCGGACTGTATGCAAAGCGCTGTTATAATATTGACGCCCTTTCCGTAGGCGAGACAGAAAACCCGGAATATTCCAGAATAACCATTGTTTCCACCGGGGACGAATATATGAAGGACCAGGTTGTGAGGCAGCTGGAAAAGCTTATTGATGTCAAATCCGTAACGCTGCTGGAGCCGGAAAATGCGGCTTTTGCCCAGCATATGTTTATTAAAATGCATCTGACAGGAACCCAGAGAGGCTCCTCCAAACATCAGGTTCTGGACCTTATCAATAAATACGGCGGAAAGGTCATCGACTTTGGCGAAGAGCACCTGACAGCGGAAATTACCGGTGATAAAGATAAAGTGCACTCCTTCATTGACAAAGTAAGAGACTTTGGAATCCTGGAGCTTAGCCGGTCGGGAGATATCGCCATTGGCTTGGGCGCTGAAAACACATTAAGAGTTACAAATAATTTTTAAAAATAAAGGAGAAAAAAATCATGGCAACGATGTATTATGAGAGAGACTGCAATCTGTCACTTCTGGACGGCAAGAAGATCGCCGTTGTGGGATACGGTTCCCAGGGACATGCCCATGCACTGAACTTAAGAGATTCCGGCTGCGATGTTATCATCGGTCTTTATGAGGGCTCCAGGTCTGCAGCAAAGGCAAAGGAGGATGGCTTCACCGTTATGAATACCGCCGATGCCGTTAAAGCTGCCGACATCATCATGATTCTTGTAAATGATGAGAAACAGGCTGCCCTTTACAGAAACGACATTAAGGACTATATTACCGATGGCAAAACTCTGTGCTTTGCACACGGTTTCAATATCCATTTCAAACAGATTGTTCCGCCGGCCGGCGTAAATGTAATCATGATCGCACCCAAAGGGCCGGGACATACAGTTCGTTCTCAGTATGTTGCGGGCAAGGGCGTTCCCTGTCTGGTAGCTGTTGAGCAGGACCCGAGCGGTAACTCCATGGAAGTAGCCAAAGCATACGCAGCAGGCATCGGCGGCGCAAGGGGCGGTATCCTTGAGACGACCTTCAAGGAAGAGACGGAGACAGACCTTTTCGGTGAGCAGGCAGTTCTCTGCGGCGGCGTAACGGCTCTGATGGAAGCCGGCTTCAACACGCTGGTGGAGGCTGGTTATAAGCCGGAAAACGCTTATTTTGAATGTATCCATGAGATGAAATTAATCGTTGACCTGATCTTTAACGCAGGTTTTGAAGGAATGCGCTATTCCATTTCCGATACTGCTGAGTACGGTGATTACTGCACAGGTTCCAGAATCATCACAGACGCTGTAAAAGCCGAGATGAAGCAGGTATTAAAAGAAATTCAGGACGGTACCTTTGCTAAGAACTGGATCCTCGAAAATCAGGTTGGCAGAACCTGCTTCAACGCAAAAAGAAAAGCAGCCGCCGAGACCCTTGCCTCCCAGACCGGCCGTGAGTTAAGAGCAAAAATGGGCTGGAAACAAACCCAAAACCTGGACGAGGCGAAATAGCCGCGAAAGCCATGAGCAGTGCACAGACCGGAGAACGGATAGCCGCGTCATGCCAGCATGAAAGCGGCAATCCGTTCCCTAATCCATAATCCCCCTGGAGGAAATAATATGAATTCTGATAAAGTAAAGCTGGGTGTGGAGCATGCGCCGCACCGGTCCCTTTTAAAAGCAGATGGTTACAGCGACGAGCAGATGAGACGTCCGTTTGTGGGCGTGGTCAACTCTTTCAATGAAATCGCACCGGGCCATGTACATTTACAGGCCATTGCCAGAGCCGTAAAGGACGGTGTCCTTGCAGCAGGCGGAACCCCCATGGAGTTCAATACCATCGGTGTCTGCGACGGTATTGCCATGGGTCATGAAGGCATGCATTTCTCTTTAAGCTCCCGTGAGCTGATTGCCGATACCATCGAGTGCATGGTAAAAGGCCATTGCTTTGATGCTCTTGTATTTATCCCCAACTGTGACAAAATTGTACCAGGCATGCTGATGGCTGCTTTAAGGCTGAATCTGCCGTGTATTTTTGTATCCGGCGGCCCCATGCTGTCCATCGGCCAGAGAGACTTAAATTCCGTATTCGAGGCCGTGGGAGCAAGAAAAGCCAACTTAATCGACGACGATGAGCTCGCGGAAATCGAAGGAAGCAGCTGTCCTGGCTGCGGTTCCTGCTCCGGCATGTTCACTGCCAATTCCATGAACTGCCTGACAGAGGTCCTGGGCCTTGGCCTTCCGGGAAACGGAACGATTCCGGCCGTATATGCGGAGCGTACCCGCCTGGCAAAGAATGCAGGCATGCAGGTCATGAAGCTTCTTGAGAGGAATATCCGTCCGAGAGATATTATCAATGCAAAATCCTTCGAGAATGCCCTGACTGCCGATATGGCGTTAGGCTGTTCCACAAACTCTGCTCTCCATCTTCCGGCCATTGCCCACGAGGCAGGAATTGAGTTCAATCTTCATATGATCAATGACATCAGTGAGCGTACTCCGAATCTGTGCCATCTGGCGCCGGCCGGCCATCACCACATGCAGGATTTAATGCAGGCGGGTGGTATTTCGGCCGTATTAAAACAGCTTCTGGATGCGGGAATGATTCATGGTGACTGTCTGACCGTGACCGGAAAAACCGTTGCCGAGAATGTGGCCAAAGCAGTAAACCGCAATGAAGAGGTAATCCGTCCCATGTCCAATCCCTATTCCAGGACAGGCGGCCTTGCCGTATTGTTTGGAAATCTGGCTCCCAACGGCGCAATTGTGAAACGCTCTGCCGTTAAGCCGGAGATGCTTGTTAATACCGGAACTGCCAGATGTTTTGATTCTGAGGAAGAGGCCATTGCCGCCATTTATGACGGGAAGATCGTTTCCGGAGATGTGGTGGTGATCCGGTATGAGGGACCGTCCGGCGGTCCGGGTATGAGAGAAATGCTTTCTCCCACATCTGCAATCGCGGGAATGAAGTTAGATACCACTGTCGCCCTTTTGACGGACGGAAGATTTTCAGGCGCATCCCGTGGCGCGGCGATTGGGCATATCTCTCCGGAAGCGGCAGCAGGCGGCCCCATTGCTTATGTAAAGGACGGTGACAGGATCGCCATTGATATCCCCAACTATACCATTAAGCTCCTTGTTTCTGATGAGGAAATGGAGGAGAGAAAGAAGACCATGAAGTTAAGAGAACCAAAGAAACTGACCGGATATCTGAAACGGTATGCGAGAAACGTTTCTTCCGCAGACAAGGGAGCAATTGTAGAATAGATGAACCGGATTATTTCAAATCTGCTGGTATATGGACAGCTGCCAGAGGACTCTATCCTCTGGCAGCTTGCCGATATCTGTGAAAAATTAAAAAGCGGAACAGAATCCAGGGAAACCCTGAGGACAAGAGTGTTCGGTCAGGTGAAAAATCTTCTGACAGTGGCCACAGATTATGCTTTCGATAAGAATCTGTGGCATAATTACCTGACCTTTCTTTTGATAACAAATGAAAATCCTTTTAGTCTTGTATGCGAAAAGATGGGCGCCCAGGAGGGTACTGTGAACTGCTTTGTAAAGCATGATTTTGAAACCTTTATGAAGTTGTTTGAGTATGATTTTTCCTGGCTGGAAGAAGAGCTTTCCGTGGACTGCTTTACCCATCTGACCCACTATAAGGCGATACGCAAAAAAGAGCTGATGTACAATAAAAATGTCAGTGAAAAGGTCCGCACATTAAGCGAGAAGCTTGAAACGGCCAGGGATTCCGAGGAATTCTTCCGGCATGTGACAGACTTTTACAGGGATTATGGTGTGGGAATGTTTGGTTTAAATAAGGCTTTCCGGATTAAAGGAAACGAAGATGGCTCCATTGAATTTTTGCCGATCAATAATATGGATACGGTGATGCTGGATGATTTGATCGGCTATGAGCTCCAGAAGCAAAAGCTGGTTGAAAATACCCGGGCATTTGTGGAAGGCAAGGCAGCCAATAATGTACTTCTTTTCGGCGACAGCGGAACCGGAAAGTCCACCAGTATCAAAGCTATTGTAAATCAGTTTTACCCACAGGGCCTCAGAATGATTGAGATTTACAAACATCAGTTTAAAAATCTCTCTGCTGTTATTGCCCGGATCAAGAACCGCAATTACAAATTTGTTATTTACATGGATGATCTTTCTTTTGAAGAATTTGAGGTGGAATATAAATTTTTAAAGGCAGTCATTGAAGGCGGGGTGGAGACAAAACCGGATAATGTGCTGATTTATGCCACCTCCAACCGAAGACATCTGATTAAAGAGACTTTAAGCGACAGAAATGACATGGAACATGGCGAGGACATGCACCGTTCCGACACCATGGAGGAAAAACTGTCCTTAGTGAACCGTTTCGGCCTTTCCATATTTTACGCGAAACCTGATAAAAATGGCTTTAACGACATAGCCGTAAAGCTTGCAAGGCGGGCGGGAATCACCGAAGAGGAGATGTCTGACGAGGAAATTTGCTATGAGGCCAACCGGTTTGAAATGCGTGGCGGCGGCCTTTCCGGGCGGACGGCCCAGCAGTTCGTAAATTATCTTCTGACTGTCAAATAGTAAACGATCCCGGGCAGATTTTTGGACCGGGATTTTTTCATTTGTCAATTCCTGTCGGAATTTGCGGCCGAATTGCGTTGCACCACTCTCCATACTGAGACTATAATTGAGATATTCGTATCCCGGGTTTTGGGAAAAAATGGAAAACCGGAGCGAGGCATCATTTATTGTGACAGTTCAGGAGGAGAAATATGGCAGAACTTTCGATTGCGATTGCGGATGATAACAGACAGACCTTAAATCTGTTGGGTGAAATACTGGAGAAAGAAGAAGGCATTCATGTTGTGGGAAAGGCGGATAATGGCGAAGATGCCTACAAGATGATTGTAAAAACTAACCCGGATATTGTTCTTATGGACGTAATTATGCCGAGACTGGATGGAATTTCCGTGATGGAAAAGGTCAAAAATAACCCGCAGATGAAAGGAAGTCCGTCATTTATCATGGTAAGCGCCGCCAGCAGCCAGAATGTGACAGAAGATGCCTTTTGTTTCGGGGCCAACTATTATATCATGAAGCCCTTCAGCAAGGACGATGTTCTGGATAAAATCCGAAGAGTGAGCAGCGGATGCGAAAAAAATGGTTCCGGAAATTCACGAAACAGAAGGGTGATACAGCCCTATCTGGATAAGACGGCTTACATGGAGCAGAATCTGGAAACAGACGTGACCCAGATGCTGCATGAAATCGGAATCCCCGCACATATTAAAGGATACCAGTATCTGAGGGATGCCATCATCATGTCAGTGCAGGATTCGGAAATGCTGTCCTCGGTGACCAAGATTTTATATCCCACCATTGCAAAGAAACACCAGACTACGCCAAGCCGTGTGGAAAGAGCCATCCGACATGCCATTGAGGTGGCCTGGAGCAGGGGAAAAATGGACACCATCAATGCGCTGTTCGGATACACCGTCAGCGGCGGAAAGGGAAAGCCGACCAATTCAGAATTTGTTGCGCTGATTGCTGATAAAATCAGGCTGGATTACAAAAGAATTTAAAAAAATGATGGACCTACTTTCTTAATTTAGCGAGATGTGTTATACTGAATATAATCGTAAAGGCTATTTAAGGTTACAGTTCGCGGGGCAGGGAAAACCGGACGAAAAATAGACGTCAAGCTTGCTTGTAAGACGATTTTCGCCCGGTTTTCCACATTGGGCGGCCGCCCGATGCTTCTTGTCCGCGTGCCGCGGACAAAAAGATGGCCCTCGAGAACAGTAACATTTAAACGGAAGGATGGGTTCAGAATGAAGAAAGTTTTGTTTGTTGCTTCGGAAGCAGTTCCTTTTATTAAAACGGGCGGTCTGGCAGACGTTGTAGGCTCCCTGCCGAAATGCTTTGACAAAAAGTATTTCGATGTACGGGTTATGATACCGAAATATCTTTGTATTAAGGAACAGTTTCGTAATGAAATGACATACCTTGGCCATTTTTATATGGATTATCTGGGACAGAGCCGTTATGTGGGAATCCTTCAGTACGTGTATGAGGGGATTACCTTCTACTTTATTGATAATGAGAGCTATTTCTGGGGATATAAGCCCTATGGTGACTGGTTCTATGATCTGGAGAAGTTTTCCTTCTTCTCGCAGGCGGCGTTATCTGCCCTTCCCGTTATTGGCTGGAAGCCGGATGTGGTACATTGCCATGACTGGCAGACAGGCCTGATACCCGTATACTTAAAGGGGCGTTTCCATGACGGTGAATTTTTCAGGGACATGAAGTCTGTTATGACGATCCATAACCTGAAATTCCAGGGTGTGTGGGATGTGAAAACCATCCAGAGATTTTCCGGACTTCCGGATTATTATTTTACTCCGGATAAACTGGAAGCATATAAAGACGGAAATATGCTAAAAGGCGGTCTGGTTTATGCAGACGCTATTACAACCGTAAGCAATACCTATGCGGATGAGATCAAGACTCCGTTCTATGGAGAGGGTCTGGACGGACTGATGCGTGCCCGTGCCAATGATCTGCGCGGAATTGTAAACGGGATTGACTATGACGACTTCAATCCGGAAACGGATACATTCATCGCGCAGAATTACAATGCAAGGAATTTCCGCAAGGAAAAAATAAAAAATAAGCGTGCGCTTCAGGAAGAACTGGGACTTGCAAGAGATGATAAGAAATTCATGATCGGCATCGTGTCCCGGCTGACAGATCAGAAAGGCCTGGATTTGATTCAGTGCGTTATGGATGAAATCTGTACAGAGGATGTACAGCTGGTAGTTCTGGGAACAGGGGATGCGAAGTACGAGAACATGTTCCGTCATTATGACTGGAAATATCATGATCGGGTGTCTGCTCAGATTTATTATTCTGAACCCCTGTCTCATAAGATTTACGCGGCCTGCGATGCATTCCTGATGCCGTCCCTGTTTGAACCCTGCGGTTTAAGCCAGCTGATGGCTCTTCGCTATGGCACTGTTCCGATTGTCCGCGAGACAGGCGGTCTTAAGGATACTGTATGGCCCTATAACGAGTATGAGGGAACCGGAACCGGCTTCTCCTTTACCAATTACAATGCCCATGAAATGTTAAATATTATCCGCTATGCAAAGTATATTTATTACGATAAGAAGCGGGAATGGAACAAGATCATTGACAGGGGTATGGCAGTGGATTTCTCCTGGAATACATCCGCGAAGAAGTATCAGGAGCTCTATGACTGGCTTATCGGATATTAAACAAAAAAGGGACTGATTATCTGACAGCACGGAGGAAACCATGACTATTTGGGATGAGATACTTGGAAACCAGGTGCTGATATGTTCTGTCCTGGGCTGGACAGTGGCGCAGGTGCTGAAGACCATCATTGACGTGGTTTTGAATCACTCTTTTAACCCTGAAAGACTTTTCGGTTCCGGCGGAATGCCAAGTTCCCATTCAGCGACCGTATGTTCACTGGCGACAGCATCCGGAATGAAATACGGCCTGGGGAGTTTTGAGTTTGCCGTCAGCTTTGTTCTGGCCATGGTAGTCATGTATGATGCCATGGGGGTAAGAAGGGAAACGGGAAAGCAGGCACAGCTTTTAAACAGCGTATTTTTTGAAAACATTTTGAATCTGGATGGGGTGTTCCTCCAGGAAAAATTAAAGGAGTACGTGGGCCATACACCGCTTCAGGTGGCGGCAGGGGCTGTGCTGGGAATCGGAATGTCCGTATTCATCGGCGGAATGTATTAAAACTGGAAAAAATTGAAAAAGTTTGTGAAGAGGGATGTTGCAATATCTGGCAACATCCCTTATAATATTATCAGACCGTTTTCCGGCCGGCTGTTTTTTGTGTGCTGTTTTCTATGCGAAACATTCTGGTTGCCGTAAACAGCAGCCAATCCAGGCAGCGGACCGCAGGTGGAGAGCAGCAAGCCGGTAAAAACCGGGAAATGGAAGAAACCATAGAGACGTAGTCAAGAGCTACAAGATTATTAGGAGGAAGAAAAACTTATGGCAAAATGGGTTTATAAGTTTGAAGAAGGCAGTGCAGCAATGAGAAACCTTCTCGGCGGCAAGGGATGCAACCTGGCTGAGATGACAAACCTGGGCATGCCGATTCCGCAGGGCTTTACTGTTACCACAGAAGCTTGTACTGAGTATTATAACAGCGGAAAGCAGATCACGCAGGAAATTCAGGATCAGATCTTCGAGGCGTTAACATGGCTTGAGGGCGTAAACGGTAAAAAATTCGGCGATACGGAAGATCCGCTGCTGGTATCTGTTCGTTCCGGTGCCCGTGCATCCATGCCTGGTATGATGGACACAATCTTAAACCTTGGTCTTAATGACGTAGCAGTAGAAGGATTCGCTAAAAAGACAGGCAATCCGAGATTCGCTTACGATTCTTACCGCAGATTTATTCAGATGTATTCCGATGTGGTTATGGAAGTTCCGAAGTCCTACTTCGAGAAAATCATCGACGAGATGAAAGAGGCAAAGGGCGTTCATTATGACACAGAGCTGACCGCAGAAGATTTAAAGGAACTGGCTGTAAAGTTCAAAGCTGTTTATAAAGAGGCTATGAACGGCGAAGAGTTCCCGCAGGAGCCGAAGGATCAGCTGATGGGCGCAGTGAAGGCTGTATTCCGTTCCTGGGACAACCCCCGTGCAATCGTATATCGTCGTATGAACGATATTCCGGGCGACTGGGGCACTGCTGTAAACGTGCAGACTATGGTATTCGGCAACAAGGGTGATACCTCCGGTACAGGCGTTGCTTTCACACGTAACCCCTCCACCGGTGCAAAGGGTATCTTCGGTGAGTATCTGATCAACGCACAGGGCGAGGACGTTGTTGCAGGCGTTCGTACCCCGCAGCCGATCTCCCAGCTTGAGAAGGATCTTCCGGAGTGCTATGCACAGTTCATGGATCTTGCCATGAAGCTTGAGAACCATTTCCACGATATGCAGGATATGGAGTTCACCATCGAGGAAGGAAAGCTCTATTTCTTACAGACACGTAATGGCAAGAGAACAGCCCCGGCTGCGATTCAGATTGCCTGCGATTTAGTAGACGAGGGACAGATTACTCCTGAGGAAGCAGTATGCAGAATCGAAGCAAAATCCCTTGACCAGTTATTACACCCGACCTTCGTTCCGGAAGCCTTAAAGGCAGGTGAAGTGATCGGACAGGCTCTTCCGGCATCTCCGGGTGCAGCAGCAGGTAAGGTTTACTTTACTGCTGATGAGGCTAAGGCTGCCGGAATCGGCGGAAGAGGCGAGAGAGTGATCCTTGTTCGTCTTGAGACCTCTCCGGAGGATATTGAAGGTATGCACGCAGCTCAGGGTATCCTGACTGTCCGCGGCGGTATGACCTCCCATGCAGCCGTTGTTGCACGTGGTATGGGTACCTGCTGTGTATCCGGATGCGGCGAGATCAAGATCGACGAGGAAGCAAAAGTGTTCGAGCTTGGCGGATACACCTTCCATGAGGGAGATTACATTTCCTTAGACGGTACGACCGGTAAGATTTACAAGGGCGATATCCAGACTCAGGATGCAGTTGTAGGCGGAAACTTCAAGAGAATCATGGACTGGGCAGACAGCTTCCGTACTCTTGGTGTTCGCACAAACGCGGATACACCGGCAGATACTTTAAATGCCGTTCACCTTGGAGCGGAGGGCATCGGCCTTTGCCGTACCGAGCATATGTTCTTTGAGACAGAGAGAATCCACAACTTAAGAAGAATGATCCTTTCCGATACCGTAGAGGCAAGAGAAGAGGCTTTAAATAAGTTAATTCCTTACCAGAAGGGTGACTTCAAGGGTATGTACAAGGCTCTTGAGGGCAGACCAATGACCGTTCGTTATCTGGATCCGCCGCTTCATGAGTTCACCCCCAAGACAGAAGAGGAAATGGCTGATCTTGCAAAAGATATGGGTATTACCGTTGAAGTCGTTAAGGCAAAATGTGATGAACTTCATGAGTTCAACCCGATGATGGGTCATCGTGGATGCCGTCTGGCTGTTACTTATCCGGAGATCGCCAAGATGCAGACAAGAGCCGTTATGGAGGCTGCCATCGAAGTGAAGGAAGAGTGCGGCTATGACATCGTTCCGGAGATCATGATTCCGCTTGTGGGTGAGAAGAAAGAGCTTAAATACGTTAAGGATATTGTTGTTGAGACTGCTGAGCAGGTGAAGAAAGAAAAGAATTCCGATATGAAGTACCACATTGGTACTATGATCGAAATCCCCCGTGCTGCTCTGACTGCCGGACAGGTTGCAGAAGAGGCTGAGTTCTTCTCCTTCGGTACCAACGACTTAACCCAGATGACCTTCGGCTTCTCCCGTGATGATGCCGGTAAGTTCTTAGATTCCTACTATAAGGCCAAAATCTATGAGTCCGATCCGTTCGCAAGACTTGACCAGACCGGCGTTGGCCGCCTGGTTGAGATGGCGGTTAAGGAAGGACGTGCAACCCGTCCGGACCTTAAGTGCGGTATCTGCGGTGAGCACGGCGGAGATCCGTCTTCCGTAGAGTTCTGCCATAAGGTAGGCTTAAACTATGTATCCTGCTCCCCGTTCCGTGTACCGATCGCAAGACTGGCTGCGGCGCAGGCGGCTCTTCATGAAAAAGGATATAAATAAAAGCGGACAAGTTTCCCATAAATGAAATTCCATACCGATGGCTGCAGCCGTGGATTGATCCGGCGGCTGCAGCATATATTATATATATATTATAAGGTAGGAATTTTGAGAGGTAATTGTTATGTATTTGTTAAAGACGAGGGCTGTACCTGTCTCGCAGAGAAAGACGGGAAACAAGAAGGATAAAGATTATTATCTGCCGGCTTTTTATAGCTCACAGAAGAAAAGCCCGTCCAATAAGAGCGCTCATTTAAAGAATGAAGATTTTGTGTGAGAAGGCGTCCAAACAGTCCGAATAAAAAATACAGGCAGACTCCCATTGGCAGAATATGTTATTGGGAGTCTGTTTTGTTGTTTTGGGGAAGAGAGCACCTATGAGAAGTTTTTTTGACTGGCTTATCAGAAAAGTGAAAGAAATAATCAATGCACATCCCAGACCTGTAAAGTATATGTTTCTGGCTGTAATTGTGTGGAATTATCTGGAAATTGTTGTGCATCCTCATAGCGAAGTATCCTGTACATTTCTTAAAAATATGGGATTAATACAGATCTATAATACGATAATTAATTATGGCCTGAGCAGCGCCTGGATGTTTTTCCATTCTCTTTATCATTGCATTTTGGATAACTCTCTGCTTAATGCGGCGGGTTTTTTTGCCTTGTTTGCCTTGGTGATTGCTATGCTTCAAACAGTTTATCCCTATTGTCTGGGGGAAATTTTTGGTTATCCGATTGTAGAACTGGATCTGCCTGATCTGGATGAGCAGGAAATAGAGAAGCTGGTGTTTTATGCTGCCGCAGTGATTTTCTTTGAGGTGTTCGGCTGGTATCTTGCGGAATTCGCCGCTATGATTTTAGGCTATTGGGTAATCGCAGAAAGTCTGTACAAAATTTTGAAATGGTATAAAGGACAGGAAAAGAGAAAAGAGAACGTTGAAAACAAGCTGAAGGAAGCTCTGAAAAAAATCCTGGAAGATAAAGAAGAGTTCCCAGGAAAAGCGGAAGAGAAGACGAACGAGGAACTGCAGGAGCTTCTCGAAAGAATCGTGAAGCATGATGGAGTAGAAGAACGCAGGATAATTAAAGAGTTTTCTGAGTGCCTGAGGAAGTATGGACGGAAGGAGTATGCCAAAAAAGAAAGCTGTATTTTCTGGTATAGTTTTTATATGGCAGATCTTTTAATGGACGAGTGCAGGGACAAAGAACAAATCAGCGGATCCTGGCATTTCCGATTCATGCAAAATCAGCTCTTATCTGAACAGAGTGAGACAATATCGGAAGCCTATGTTATGGGGATTCTTGTGGGCTGCCTGGCAAAGAATGTCAGCAGTGCTTCTCAGAGAGTGATAGAAGTAATTTTGCCTAAATTGCAGGAAAAACTGAAACAGGAGCAATTTTTGGGAATCGTATGGATGCTGTGCATTTTTTTGGAGTGTATCTGCGATGTAGACGAAAGGGCGCTTGATACTGCAGAGCGTATGGTAAACAGCGGTCTGATCTCTTTTGGATGTTTAAAAAAGAGGGAGAGAAAACAGATACAGGAAAAAATGGCCGCTTTTTATTGGAGACTGGTGGAACTGGAAATCGTAGAAAGAATCACAGCATATGATTTGCCGGAGAAACTGGAGGAAGAACTGACAGGGATGCAGAACAGAGTTCCCGATACGATTCTGGGCAGTCTGCGCGTGTTCACAGGAGGAAGGTGAGGATAAAATGATGAATATTTGCCGCAAGATCACATTTTTCAACAATCTGGTGCCGCCTTCAAAGAAGCGGCAGACCTGGGAGTATGAGGCCCTGGGGTATTATGACGGAATCAATATTGGTGAGGCACAGAAAAGTCCGGAACAGAAGGAAACAGTCGAATCCCGGGTGAGTTTTGTGAAAGACATGTGGGAAGATCAGGAGAAAAGGGTCAAAGCTTTGGAGGGTCTTCATACTTCCCAGATGGTTCATGTTTTCCGAACAGAAAACGGGAAGGAAGAGATAACGGATGAAAGCTTTTGGAAGAATCGTGGGAAAGAAGATGAATATCCGTTTCTGTTCATAACCATGCAGCGCTGGAATGTAAAAGCAGAAGATCTGTATAAAGTCAGAGAAAAGCTGGAAAGGATGCTGAATTCTGAAGAGGCACGAATAATCACTTATCTTACACTGGATAACAACGATCTAGTCACCGTCATAAGAAGCAAGCAGTATCATGCAGGGATGGAGCTGATCGATCAGTTTCGCCGGAAAGAGGCGTCGCGGTCGGAGGATTGTGCCCTCCTTTTAGCTGACAGCTTTACGGTTTGCGGAATTAACAAGAAATGTCTGAATCTGCCAGATTACCGATTCCCGTATGAGGACGAGAAAATTGATAAAGTGTGCATTCGGGTAATTGAACGGGAACCCGGATCCATCCAGTCCCTGGAAGAAGCCCTGCGGAATCAGTTAGGGGAGGGGCATGTCTGCCGCTATCCTGTCCCGGGCTGTGAGGATGAAATTTTTCTCCTTTCGGAACTTTGTGGAGGAGATTTCTGGAGATTATATCGGGATGGAGAGGGAATTCTTTCAAGTTCCAATGAGGAGATCTATCAGGTCTCGACGATTGGCATTACGACGCTGATCCTGCAGGAAAGGAAAAATGCGGATGTCAGGCTGACATTTGAGGGGATTGTTCCGGTTTCTATGGGCCCAAAGAAAGTGATCTGTGAACGGCTCAGAAAGGAATTCAGGGAAAAGAAACTCGGAGATGAAAAGCGAACGCGGATGTATATGAAGGCCATTCTCCAGCTTGTAAATTCTCTTCAGAAATATGAAAATATGCCTCATGTTGACTATACATATGCCACTTTATATGAACCTTTGCAGATGTTGTTAAAACTAATAAAAGAGGCAAAAGATACAGATTCCCTGGATGAACTGTCAGATTTTTTCTATGCGGTCAATCTTCTGACACAGAATTCAATTCGCCTGGAAAGACAGTTTACCCAGAGCATAGAGCTGAATGCGAGAATCTATGAGGCTCCTGTCCTTCTCAATACATTCTATTCTGTATATTTCAGCCGGATGCGGGATGTGCTGAATCAGGGAAACGCACCTCTCTATGAATACGAGTTTATGATATGTCCTGGAATGGAGGAATTTTTGAATGTGACGGAGATACTTCCGAAAGCCTCGCGGGAGAAAAACCTGATGCTTGTTGAAATTCCGGAACACAAAATTTATGATGTTGCGAATATGCTGATTGTGACGGCTCACGAGGCAGCGCATTTCGTTGGACGTGATGTGCGTATGCGTGAGATACGGTATGAAATTATGCTGGAGGGAATTGTAAAATCCGTCAGTACATTTATGGTGCTGGATCCTCAAATGAATCGCTATTGCAGTGCAGAATCCCTTCACAGGTTTGAAAAAAGATATGAAAAAGAACTGAGGAAATACCTGCAAATTTACTGTAAAAAAGTGGAAGAGCTTTCTAATGGAAAAAGGACGAAGGCAGACCGGAATCATACGGAATGTATGAAGAATGATATGTGGATCTGTGCCCAGACGATGCTTCTGGATGATGAAGGCCTGTTCCAAATCGTCGAAAAGGGAGCATTTGACCGGATGTTAGAGGAAGAAGACCTGGAAAAACTGAGCGCCCAGAATAAGGTGGACAGGATCCAGAGCTTTAAGCAGGAATTCAAAATGAACTGGTCGAGATTCCTTATAAAGATGGTCAGGCCGGATCCAACTACAATGGAAGAGTGCTGTCTGGCCAATATTATCGATAGCAATATCCATTTCCTTAAGGAAACGTTTGCGGATATAATGAGCATTCTGCTTCTGGACTTGGGCGTGAAAGAGTTTTTTGAGAGTTTCTTCTCAGATTCATCACGGGTGACCAGACAAAACGAAGCAGCCAATACGCTTCAGTGGCGGCTTGCCCTGGTCACGAAGGTTATGTTTGATAACAGGAAAGAACCGGATGGAAAATGGAATGAGGAGAATTTAAAGGGACTTGAAGAAGATTATCAAAAAAATAAACCGGAAAAGAGTGTGTTCATTCATATTGTCAGAAAACTGATTGAGAACTATTTGTGTGATGGAATGGATATTTTTGATATTTATGATATCTGGAGAGGAGAGAACAAACCCATGCGGAATCTGGACCGTTTGTATAATCCTGAAATTGGAAGAATTTTCTGTCGGTATCTGCAATGCTGCTGTCAAAAGTTTGATGCCAAATGGAAGGGTGGCGGTTATGAAGAGGAAGGGATTGAAGAGTTAAGGAATGTTTACACCAGGTTGAAAAGTCCGGACAGTATAGACAACTATATCGTAATCATGCGGACTGAAATAGAAAAGTTTATTCAGAAACATATCATCAGAAAGCCAGAAGAGACACTGGAAAGCGAGGCGGCGATATGCAATATATAACTGACTTAAAAGGGATGAATGGTATTGCATTTTGCCTGGATGATGAGAGATTGAACGAGAAACTCATACTTTGTAGGAAGCGTCTGAAAGACAGTGCGAGTTACGAACTGAATGCAGATACCGTTCTTTTAGATTCCTATCACTCAGCTACAATAGAAGGTGCCAGGACAACAATTGAAAGTGTAAAAAAGTCTATAAATGCGCCAAAAAGCAAGAGCGATATTATGGTAATAAATAATATGAAGGCTCTTGATAAGGTCTATGCCGGTTTTTGCATTGATGACAGCAGCATAAGAGGATTATGGGATATTATTGTAGATGGCGTATGTGAGAATGCAGGTGTTATCGGCACAAAATACAGAAATGGAGAGGTTTACATTTCTTCCCTGGAAAGAGTTGTGCATATACCTGCACCGTATACAGAAATTGACTTCTATATGTCATCTTTATTTGAATTTATGAATCATACAGATTTGGATGTCATTTATAAGAGTATCCTGTCGCATTTTTATTTTGCTTATATTCATCCTTTTTGCGATGGGAATGGCAGAACAGCCAGAATTCTGCAGAACTATTGTTTGTATCGGGGAGGTTATGAAGGGGTAAGGAAGATTCGGATTTCGCAGTCTGTTAATATGCATTTAGGGGCTTATTATAAAGTTCTGGAAAGTGCAGAGAAACCTGTGGTATCAGATAATCACTTGATGCTTGACCTTACGGCGTTCACTGACTATATGCTTGACCGGATCATTGAAGCCTGTAATCTGTCAGATAAGAAACAATATCGTTTAAGTGAGTGGGAGAGAAGACTGCTGGTCAGGATGTCAAAACGGGGAATCGGCGCGGAAATTACAGCAGCCAATGCAGCAGCGGTCATGGATGTCAGCTTAGATGCGGCTGAAAAAATATTGAATGAGTTAACAGAAAAGCAGTATCTGTTTAAGATGGAGACAGATGGAAAAAATAAAAATCTTTATAAATTGCTGATTCTTATCTCATAGTGGGGAAAGAGGCGGCAATTGCAGGTATGAAAAAGACGGGCAAAGACAGGTACACTTATATAAATGTGTCAGCGCACTGATGTAGACACTACACTAGCGGAATATCCAAAAATGAAGACTTATATGCAAGGTAAATAAAGAAATGATTGAAAAATTAATCGAAAGGGCTTCCATGGTCCGCATTTGTTACGTTGATAGCGGAGGATTTCCCGTAACCGGAGCCATGCTTATGCCGATAGAAGGCGATACGCTGTATTATAAGGGTGTGATTACGGATTCTGATTATTGTGTTCAGAAGTTTACAGCAATAAGTGGGCTTTATTACAGTAATTTTTGTGAATATTCTTGTGCGGAATTGCAGTGTAAAACTGTCCGGGATACTTAATAAAGGGGCGGTATTAGTGTACTCTTGTGAGAGTATGGCGCAATATCAGAACAGGTGCAGGCTTTAGATTATGTGGATAACGATATATCATAACTTGCAGATTAGGAGAGTTGTATGCGGAAGATTACTATTGAATGGTCATATCCTATGGATATAGATAACATTCTCTATGATGAAAGAATGTCTGACATCGGCATATACTACATAACCCGGGATTTTGGCGGACATATTTCAGATTTATACATTGGCAAGACCATATACAGTTATAAGAGCAGATTGGAGAGCCATTGGTGGGATTGGCTAGATCATTATCGGGGTAAGAAATTTGTGCGGCTTGGGACAATAGTCAGGCCACAGAACATTTCTGAAAGTGAAATGAAACTGCTTATTAATGATGCGGAAGCTACGTTAATTTTTTGTTTGAGAGATCAATTAATTCACAATACAATGTGTACTGTTTCATGCAATCCATCATGGCGGTTAAAAATCATGAATATCGGCAGACGAGGAAATATACCTGCGGAAGTGTTTATTCCTGATGAAGAGTGGATCGAGTGAGGTGATGGATTGTGCAGGATTGCAATGTTGAAAATGGAGCTTATATTTATAATGAATATTGAAGTATCAATTATGAAGGTTGAGGATAAGTCATTGTTGGTACGACTAATGGAGTTGTATAATTATGAATTTACTCAATATGATAATGCAGATATTAATGAATATGGTTATTATGGTTATCCGCACATTGATGATTATTGGAACGAAGAGGGCAGATTTCCCTATTTAATACGTGTGGATGGAAAAATTGCAGGTTTTGCATTAATATGTCCTCATTGCCTGTATTCCAGTGAGAAGAACGCTCACTGTTTCGGTGAATTTTTTATTATGTTTAAATACCGGGGAAAGGGTGTGGGGAAATATGTGGCGACACAATTATTCAGGAACCATCCTGGGACATGGGAGGTATGTTATATGCAGAACAATCTGCCTGCCGGGAAATTTTGGAAAAAGATTATTTCGGAGTATACAAATAATCATTATGAAATCCACGGAAACGAAAAGGAGGAGATGCATGGATTTACATTTCGAAATGCGTGATTTAGCAGCTTAAATTCATATTGCGATACCCAGCGGTACATGGCCACTCTAAAATGTATTCATGGTTACTGAATCTCGCTTCTCCATTTGAAGAACTGACAGAGTAACAATTCAGCCTGGGACTTTGCACTTGCTGCAAAGTCCGTAAGAATACGTGGAGATCGGAGAGAATCCAGCTCTTCGCCGTAGGCGAACTTTAAATGGGCTGGATTCCGCAACAGTTTAGCCGGAAGGCTGAACTGTTACCTGACAGAAGGCAAATTGTCAAAAAATTACTGACGAACGCTTAAACGTACGTTATAATATAGAAAAAAGAGGTGATATCATAACAGCAATTACAACAACGAAAGCCAGAGAAAATATTTACCAGTTGATACAGGATGTAAATGCAAGCTGTACTCCGATAACCATTACTGCAATTACCAACACCAGGGGAAAAAATGCGGTTCTGATTGGCGAAGAAGACTGGAAAGTGCTTGAAGAAACGCTGTATCTGATGTCTGTTCCGGGTATGACAGAATCTATTTTTCGAGCTTAGTTGAAACTTTAGTTCTAAACCATTCATTTCCGATTGTCCGGTTAATCTTTTCTTCAAGAAGAATTTTGTTGCCTAATTTGTTTACAATGCTGTGGAATTCTTCTTCGCTGTCAATCTCAGCGTCTTTTCTAATCTCCTGAAGATTATTTCCGCTATAAGGCATGATGTGCTCAATATCATATTTTGTTCCAAGTGTAAAACTCATCCCTTTTTCTTTTGCCAAAAGATACTCATTCAAATATACTAACACATTGCCATCATAGTTGATTGAGTATTTCGTAGCAGTTCAGAAGGTATCTGCTGGCAGTTCAGAACATGTTTCGATGCTCTGATTTAAGTGTAGAGATTGCAGTTATTAACGTTTGTCAGGTCAAGATGTCAGAATATAATAACAGGAGAACAAAATAGAGGAAATATTCATCGATAAATGCGGAAATATACTTTACAAGTAAAAGGCTTATGCTATAATACTTAAGGAAAGTGTCAGATTCAGGGCAGACAAACAAAGCGGCTCTATACAGAAGAGAAAACTGTTCTGAATGTGATTCTTTCCGAATTGTATCAATTCGCGGACGTTTTGCCCGCCAGTAAGTATATGGGGATAGTATATAAAAGTGATATTCACTGGCATCCGGTACTCGATCCGCTTTACTTGGAAGGAGCATTGATTAAACACATTGTGTTAAGGCCGGTACGGTCTGTCCGGTATATGTCTATGGGAAGATCTCCCGCTATTCCAAGCATCATCACATTTGGGAGGATGGTCTGATGAAAAAAGGAACAAAACGACTGCTGCGGCCCGGATGGAAGCACCGCACCAGGAAATTCTGTTTGAAACTGATGGCGTTAACATTGGTTTTCGCTTTTACTCTGCCTATGTGGAGTGTAGCCTTTGTGTATGCGGTGGACTCTAACATGTCATTTTCCTGTCCGCACCATAGGGAGCATACCGCAGAATGCGGTTATGTCCCGTCCCGGCCGGACCACCCCTGTTCCTTCCAGTGTGACGAATGTGTTCAGGAAAGGACCAGGGCAGACGAGGATAATATTCCGGTTCAGGTTGGGGAACATCGATATCCGTCCCTGTCCGGCGCCAACAAGGCTCTGTCCGCGGATCAGGAAGCTCTCTGCCCGCACCATAAGAGCCATGACGAGAGCTGCGGGTACGCCGCGCCGGTGGAAGGGACGCCCTGCGCCCATGTTCATGGTGAGAGCTGTGGGTACACCGCGTCGGTGGAGGGGATGTCCTGCGCCCATGTTCATGATGACGCCTGCGGCTTTGCGGAAGCGGAGGAGGGGCACCCGTGCACGTTCCTTTGTGAGTGGTGTATTACCGGGTGGACGTGGAACGATGAGGAGGATGTGGTGGTCTGGAGCGGGGACACAGGCACATGGGGCCTGGGTCTTCCCGGCGTCAGCCAGGAACAGCCCGTTATCAGGGGGATTCTGGAGGAGCTGCTCCCCGGGGCCGTCACGATTCAGACGGCGGCGGGCCCCAAAACCGTGGATGTAATCTGGGATTTCAGCGTTATTCCGGAGGAGGGGGTCTGGGAGGGAAACTACACCCTGACCGCCGCCCTGCCCGGGGAGTATGTCCTCACCGGCGGCGTCCCGGCGCTGGAAGTGCTGCTGGCGCTGGGCGGGGGAGAGGTATACGCCGACAAGGCGATCAATGTGTGTACATTCATTCCCCGCACTGGGACCACTGTTTATCAGGACACAGATGGTATGTGGTTCATTGATATCAGGCTTCCGGCGGGCTTATCCTCGCAGGAGTTGGCAGAACGTGTGAAGCAAGTCTTGCCTGGCCAGGTTCGAGGATATACATGGACAAGTAGCAATTTGGATGGCTATACATATGAGGATAATCCTCAAACGCACCCAGATGGAGCCCCTCCCTACTTGGGCACATTAAATCTTGACTGGGGCTCCCTCACATCCATTCAATATGGCGAAAATGTACTGGAGCCAGCAGGTAAATCATCCACAGACACTTGGCAGATCAATCTGGGGGTAGGTGACAAGAGCGGTCCTTTGCAGCTGAAGGCTGTGATTCAAGCCGTTGATTTGAGCACTTATATCGTCGACCCCGCTGCCCCGTAGAACGTCAAGGTCAATTTGTTCGACTACTGGGTGGAAGACTACGGCGAAACCCCTGCTGCGCCTCAGGGTGATATCCTGGGAAAAAGCGACTGGCATATCCGCCCCAATGCGGATGAACATGGCAATCTGACGACGGGCGAGACCAATACGCCGTATTCCACAGTACAAGATTGGAATAAGGGCATCAATCAGGGCCACCTGCTTCTGTTTGGGGACGGATTGATCCATGCCGGCCTCTGGAACAAGGGAGCTGGTGAAAGTACCCGGTATGGAAACGAATACGCCGGCATGGAGGGGATTGTAAAAAAGGTTTTGAACGACGGCTATCCGGAACTGAATCTTGCGGCGGCAAAAGGCCAGTTGACGGAAGGCCCGGCGCATCGGGATTATACACTGGTCCGGGATTACCAGCTGACCGGGACGGAGGAAGCAACCCTTGGGACTTCCGGCGGCGGAAACAAATACGAAGGGACGGCGATCCAGAATCTCAGCACCAATGTTATTACAACGTGGGGCGGGGATGCTGACACAGGCGCCGAATCCCTGGAATACCTTTTTAAGCTGGAGGACGGGGCGTACAAAAAGAGCTATGAAGACGTAACCGGCCTGTTCCAGCTGGACAATGCTGGCTATTATTACTACGATATGCGGAAAAATTTTGCTGAGTTCAGCCAGGAGGGCGGCACAAACCACTTTGTCCTCTATGATGCCCCGGCCACTGTCCGGACGGACGCGGATGTCAGCATCGGCAACTTTTTCCCCTTCAACAAGGGCTCCGAGGTGTTCACCGGCCTAGGTGACGATGGAAAGCTGACCAGCAGCGTGGCCTGCTCCCGCAATACCATGAATCACCACCTGGGCATGACGGTGGACGTGGACTTTCGCCAGCCTGTAAACGGCATGATCGGCTCCGGAACAAACGCCCAGCCCATGACCTTCCAGTTCTCCGGGGACGATGACGTGTGGGTGTTCATTGACGATGTGCTGGTACTGGACCTGGGCGGCATCCACAGCGAGATCTACGGCATCATTGATTTTGCCAGCGGCAATGTTGTCATCGGCCGCGGCTTTACCTCCAAGGGCATTCCCGGATATGATCCGGAACATCCCGAGGGCACAACGGATTTGGTGACCCAGACCACCCTGAAAGCGCTTTTTAACGATGCCAGTGTGGAGACCAGGGACTCCGACTGGAGGGGAGATACCTTCGCCAGCAATACGACTCACACCCTGAAAATGTTCTATCTGGAGCGGGGCAATTACGACTCCAGCATAGCCCTGCGCTTCAACCTCCAGCCCCTGCTCTACCAGAATATTGTGAAGGTAGATCAGAACGGGAACCCTCTTCCCGGCGTGGAATTTGAGCTCTATCCGGCCAGCAGCGGCGATACCGGGGACATCCAGTGCCTTTACACGGATAACAGCAGCGTGCAGGAAAACACCATCTTTTATGTGACACCGGATGAAAGCAACGGTCCCCTGGTTACGCTCACCACGGATGAGAACGGATCTGCCGTGTTTCACACGCCGGAGGGCGGTTATTTCAACTTTGCCGACCTGGGAAACCAATATTACGTTCTGCGGGAGACAAAGGCCCCTGTGGGCTATCGCGCTCAGCCGGTTGACATTGCACTCTACTATGACGCGAAAACCTCCATGCTCTCCGTGGCCAACCGCTGGACCACCGGGGCATACGCCTGCTCCGTGTCCAATATTATCGGACCTCAGGAGCTCCACTGCGCCGGCAGTATGGCTTCCAATGGCCAGCTTTTGCCCGACGGTGACCTGCTGCCCCGCGGCGACGTGAAAGACGGCCTGGTAATCGCGGTGCCTTTGCTTAAGCAGAAGTCCACGGGCTCCTGGATGGTGCTCTATGGCAGCAACCTGACCGGGTTCAACTCTGTGATGGCGGGCAGCGACATACCGACCTGGCGCAGCGCTGTTCTTCGGGCCGCGCTGGAGCAGGCCGGAGGGGAGGATTACGCCGATTGGCATCTGGATTGGGACACCGAAAACACGCGCTTGTACGGTAAGCTCTACGACCTGCCCGGCCTGGCCACCCGCTATCTGCTCAACAATCCTGACGGCGGCGATATGCAGATGGTCTATGGGATCATTCCGCCTGCGGCCCTGACGTCCCTGGGCATAACGGGAACGAATGCAGGGGAACGCTATGCCTCTCTGTGGGAATATGTAAAGGCGCATGGGGTGGAGAACACCATCACCGCCATTAAAAACGTCGGAGACGGGAATGCATTCCGCCTGATGAGTGTGCAGGAGTTTAACCGAAACTTCCGTTCCCTGATCTACATACCCAATGAGCGGCGGGAGCTGCGTGTGCTGAAAATCGACCGGGACGGCAAGCCCCCTGCCGCAGCCCATGCGCCAGTACGCTATGGGTAACGATGTGGACGTGACGCTTCAGGATATCACCGCTTTCATGCAGATCCAGCCCAGCGGGAGCTTTAAGTTAGACGGCTGGAAAGATGCCATGCTGGAGGGCACGGATATTGTGCACAGCATGAACCTCCACTTTGGGCGCAACGAATTTGTTGATTACGGCCTTCATGACCAGGACGGCGGTAAAAATTACTACCCCTTCTTCGTCACCGATACCGGCTTTGTCCGGACACGGGTCCAGCAGAACTATGATGCGCTTACGGGGAAGCAATATGACACCGAGGCGCCAAATGCCAACAAGGACAATCTGGGCGCCACCGATCTGACCAACCTGTTCAGCCTGCTGAATATGGTGGTGGTGACTGACCGGACCGATGAGGAGGTTCTGACCGGCCAGCTGACCATCGGCAAGAGAGTGACAGGAGAGGGCCTGACAGATGAGGACCATACGAAGCTCTTTTCCTTCACCGTAAACCTGACTGATAAAGATGGCAACGCCCTGGACGGCGTATTTGATTACTATTTTTATGGCGTGGATAAGGCAGGTAAGATATCAAATGGAGAGACGCTGTTGCTCCATCACAACGAGTCCCTGACCATCCTTGGTCTGCCTGCGGGGACCCGGTTTACCGTGACGGAAGCACCGGAAACAGACTGGTATGTGCATCCGCAGACTGGTTCCTATTCCGGTGAGATTCCCGCGGACGGTGACTTCAATGCAGCTTTTACCAATTCGAGACAGGAATTCCCCCGGACGGGAACCGGCAGCCTGACCATTCAGAAAATGGTTACCGGCTCAGGGGGCGATAAGACAAAGAAATTTGATTTCACCGTCAGCCTGACGGGAGAGGGAACCTTTACCCATGGCGGTGTGCCTTATACTCTGCCATGCGATTTGTCCTTTGCGCTCAGGGATGGCGAGAGCGTAACGATCGAGGGCCTGCCTGCAGGAACAACAACATATGTGGTGACGGAAAGGGGAAATAAGGGGTATACCGTCACAAAAACAGGCGACATTGGCACGATTGTGGAGGGAGAAACGTCCACTGCGAAGTTTGTCAACTACATGGACGGACAAGTTCCGGAGGAACCGTCAGAAGTCCAGATAACAGTAAAAAAGGTCTGGGTACTGGACAGCGGCGGCCAGATGGCTCCGTCCGTGACAGCGGTGCTCTATCGGAACGGGACACGGTACGATGCAGTGGAGCTGAATGCCGGGAACGGCTGGGCTTATACATGGAGTGGTCTGGACGGCAACGTCGTATGGAACGTTGAGGAGCCGGAGGTTCCCGATGGCTTTACATCCTCTGTCAGCAAAGGCGACGGGCTGAACTTTATCATCGCCAACGATGACATCTCCGGGGAAACGCCGGATGACCCCGATGACCCGGAAAATCCCACAGACCCGGAGAACCCCACGGATCCGGAAAATCCCACGGACCCGGAGAGTCCCACGGATCCGGAGAATCCCACAGACCCGGAAAATCCCACGGACCCGGAGAGACCCGATGATTCGGAAAGTCCCGATGAACCGGAAAATCCCACAGACCCGAAGAATCCCACGAATCCGGAGAGGCCCACAGACCCGAAGAATCCCACGGCCCCGGGGAGTTCCACAAACCCGAAGAATCCCACGGAGCCGGAGAGTCCTGCTGACCCGGAGGGCTCTGGGACCTCGGACGACCCCGATGCCCCGGGTCATTTCCCTGAGGAGTCTGTTCCCGACGACCCGGACAGCCCGGATGACGGGGAGCCTGAGCGGATTCCGAAGACCGGAGATACCAGTTTCGACGGACTCTGGGTGCTGCTCTGTACGGTATCTCTCCTGGGTCTTGCAGCATTGCAATTTATCAAGGCGAAAAAACACAGCTAATATGTCCCCTTCCGGAAGAACCGTACCGGACTTCCGGAAGGGTTGCACTGAATTACCGATTATCTTAAAACATTTCTCATTATCGCAAAACATTTCTTATCTGTGCACTCTGAAAAATCTCAGTACCATTTTGAAAATGGCCAGGATAAAGCAGCACTGGCAGTGGTTTCTGCCAGTGGCAAACATAATATCATCACCGGCTGTCGTCTGTGCTCCGGACAATTACTCATGGGAAACTTGACATCCTGGTTTTTGCGGGTACAATAGTCTTAAAGATTTGTAATAAACGGAGGATGAGAGTTGAAGAAGAATTCAAAGTGGAGAAATTTTTGCAGGGCTGTTACAGCAGAACTTAAGGAACACAGGAGTACGTTTCTTATTTATACGGGACTTCGCCTGATGGTGACGGTTGTATTTGTCATGCAGCTTTTAAACCGAAATTATGAGAGTGCGTTTTTATGCGTGCTGACGCTGGTGCTGATGATACTTCCCAGCGTAATTCAGGTGACGTTTCGTGTGGAGCTCCCCACACTTTTGGAGATCATTATTCTTATTTTTATTTTTGCGGCGGAGATTCTTGGAGAAATCCGCTCATTTTATATGCAGTTTCCCTATTGGGACACCATCCTCCATACCTTAAACGGCTTTTTGTGCGCTGCCGTGGGATTTTCTCTGGTGGATATTATGAACCGTCAGAGCCGGGTGAAATTTGACCTATCGCCACTTTTCATGGCGGTGGTGGCTTTTTGCTTTTCCATGACCATTGGTGTACTGTGGGAGTTTTTTGAGTTTGGAATGGACATGCTTTTTGGCCTGGACATGCAGAAAGATACCATTGTACATACCATTTCTTCCACGCTGCTGGACCCGGCCTTAAAAAACAACTGTGTTTCTATTACGGAAATCCATGAGGTGGTGCTGGACGGACGGGCGCTTTCCATTGATGGATACCTGGATATCGGACTCATTGATACCATGTGCGATCTGATCGTGAATTTCATTGGGGCGCTGACCTTTTCTTTCATGGGATATTTTTACATAAAATACCAGAATCACAAAAGTCTTGTGGAAGGGCTGGTTCCGGAGCCCTGGTCAGAAGAGAAACAGGCAGCTTATCAGAAAAGCAGGAAACAGTAACCAGTAACCAGTGACAAATGTAATGGCCCAAAGTGAGGAATGGCATCTGCCTTTCAAATGGGATGTGAGATATAATTACAGTATCAAAAAAACATCTTCGGAAAGGGGAATGGCTATGAGATTTATCATTATGATGACACTTTATGGGGCAGCGGTTCTGGGACTTGCCATATATTTCGCAGTGATGGGAATTGTGAAAGCATGCAGCGGGAAGCCAAAGGAAAGTTCTGAAGTATACGGCGGGAAGCCAAAGGAAAGCTCTGAAGTATGCGGTGGGAAGCCAAGGGAAAATTCCGGTGACCGGGATGTTGTAAACACCATCGCCCTTGTGGCGGGCGCTGTTTTTGTGATTCTGGCGGGGTGCATGTTTGCCACTACCACCTGGAGGCGGGTGGGAAGTTTTGCAAAGATTGTGCTTGTGGCGGCCTTTGCGGCAGCATCGTTTCTGGCCGGATGGGCAGCAGACGAAAAGCTTCATATTCGGAGAACAGCTATGGTCTGCCACTTCCTGGGCTCCGTATTCGTATTTTTGCTGGCAATGGCAGCCGGATATTTCCATATGCTGGGGCCGGTCTTTACCTTTGAAGAAGACGGCTGGTGGTGTGTTTTAGGACTGGGCTTTATGGGGTTTCTGGGAGGTCTTGCGGCAGGTGCTTTCCGGTTCAAAGGCGCTGCCTATGGAAAGGTACTGTTTCTTTCCTTCCAGACAGTCACCATCTTCCTCGGGGGATGCTGCGGAATAACCTTCTGGGATGAACTTCTGGATGTGGGCGGCTCCCATATGGAAGTTATGATCTTTGGGATGGTGTGCCTCTTTGTGACGGCGGCGGGAAACGGCTGGCTGGTTCTGAAAAAGAAACAGGAATGGGCCATGGTTATGACCGCCCTTTCGGCAGCGGGACTTGTGCATTATACGATGGTTTTTCTGCCGGTTTCCATGGAAAACCAGTTTTTCCTCATGGCGGTCCTTATGACCATATGTTTTTTGGGCCTTAAGGCTTTCTGCGGCATAGCAGCGGAAATTATCTGTACTCTGGCTCTTTGGATGGACACAGGAATGCTGGCTCTTCTGGAGCTCTTTGGGCAGGGCAGTTTTCTGGATGAAATCAGGCTTTTGGCGGCGCTTTTTATGCTGGGATTTGTGCTTTGGGTATGGGGAAAGAGAGTTGCCCCCATAAAGTTACTGCTTCCCTTTGCCATGTGGTATCTGGTGGTTCCGATGAGGGCGCTGACGGGAGAGATTACCCCCTGGATGCCAGATTTCATGTGGTTTACATTCTTTTATGCGGGCGGCCTGGCCGTCTGGGAGCTTTTAAAAAGGGAACCCTGGGAGCCTGCGATTCTCACCATTGGCGGACTTTCCCTCTATTTTGAAGCACTGGCAGGGGAAGCCGGCTGGGAGGCAGCCTGGGCAGTCCTCCTGGGACTTTACGGATGCAAAAAGGCTTTTGACGGCAGGGAAAAAATCACATGGGCCATTGTTGCGGTTTTAACGCTGGAGAGTCTGTTTGCGGGAGGTCTGGCCAATGCCCTGATTTTGGAAGGAGTCTGCTTTATCCTCTACTTCCTGGCACACAAAAAGGAGAACAGGCGGCTTGCAAAGGGTTCCGGAATCCTCATGGTTCTCATCGCAATTTATGTGATGAAGGATTTCTGGATGGATCTTGCGTGGTGGGTATACCTGCTCTGCGCCGGAATCGGTCTCATGGTGTTTGCGGCCGTGCGGGAGAAAAAGAACTAATTGTACAAGAAGCATCGGGCGTCCGCCTGGTGTGGACTTTAACTTGATTTTTCGGGCAATGCGGAGGGATATATGGGAGGATTTCTGCTTCAGATTACCTATCTTTGTACCATCGGATGTTCTGTTTATACATCAGGATGGCTGCTTCTTAAAGCGGGAAGGAATAAGGACACCCTGGCCCTGACCGCGTGTCAGGCACTGGTGATCATCTGGTGTGTTCCTCTGCTGTTTTCAGAATTTCTCACTGCCAGGACCATGAAATATGTGGCCTATGGGATTTCTTATGCCGGAATCAGCTTTATCGGCCCGGCCTGGCTGGAGTTTTCCTTCGGATACTGCAAAAAAGATCCGAGCCGCCTTATCAGGCGTCTGCTTTTTGGAGTCTCCATGTTCAATTATGCCATGTTTCTGACCAATGAAAACCATAATCTGTTTTACCGGCAGTTCGAAGTGGAAACGGTGAAATATGGCCCCGTTTTTTATTTCCACATGCTTTTCACATATGCGTGTGTGGTGGGGGGAATGGCAGTGGTATTCTGTGAATTCATTAAGAGGCGGGTGGAAGTCAGGCATCTGGCAGTAATCTGCCTGGCCGGAGCCATTCCTCTGTGCTTTAACTGCCTTTACCTTTCCGGCGCAGTGAAATCCGGTTTTGATCTTACGCCTCCGGCATTTGCCTGGTCCAGCTTTTTAATGCTCATCGCCGTTTTCCGGTATGACTTTCTGGACGTGAACGCGATGGCCTTTGAACATATTTTCGATTCTATTGCAGAGGGCGTTCTGGTGTACGACCGAAGAGGGATGCTGACTTATCATAACCAGGCGGCGAAGAAATGGATTGGTCTTGGGGAAAATGAAAACATGGAGTCAGTGAATAGAAAACTGAGCGTCATGGGGTTTTCGGATCTGCCCCGGGATAATGACGGGCAGGAAGTCCGGGAAGGGCAGGGGATCCGGGAAGGGCAGGAGGCCCGGGAAGAACCGGGGGGATTGGGAGCGCAGGAGGCCCTGCAAGAGGACGGGACCAGGCTCCGCATGAAACAGTACCGGTATAAAAATTCCAGGGGACAGACGGAAGCAACGGCTGTGATTCTCACAGACGTGAGTGAGTTCTACCAGGCTCTTAGAAATAAGGAAGAGCTGGAGTTTTCCGAGAGGCGACTGGCAGTGGAGCAGGAAAGGAACCGCATTGCACAGGAGGTCCATGACACCACAGGCCATACGCTCACCATGATACAGTCTCTGCTCAGGCTGATGCGTACCCAGATGAAAGAGCTGGCACCGCAGGAAGGCGGTGAGCCTTCGCAGGATGATAAAATATATGAATACATGGCCCAGGCCCAGGAACTGGTGACAGGGGGAATCCGTGAGCTGCGCTGTTCCATCAATGAAATGCGGCGGGAAAAGGAAACTACGGTGACAGGAACTGTGGAGGATCTGGCGGGGCGCGTGAAAGAAATTCCGGTGGAGGTGGAAATCCAGGGAGAGGACAGCCAGGCTTATACCTGTCTGGCACCTGTGGTTTATGGGGTTTTGCGGGAGGCCATCACCAACTGCTTAAAATACGCAGAGGCATCCCGCATGGATGTGATCGTAAAATTTGAGAGGGATTCCCTGAAGCTGTTCATTTTTGACAACGGATGCGGGTGCAAAAGTATCCGGGAAAGCAATGGAATCCGGGGAATCCGTGAGCGGACGGAAAAAGCAGGAGGGACCGTCAGGTTCTTTTCCGCAGCGGGAGAGGGATTCCAGATTTATCTAAGTCTTCCAGTAAAGGAGAAGAAAATATGATAAAAGTAGTAATTGCAGATGATATCCAGATATTAAGGCAGGGGCTTAGGGCAATTTTAAGCCAGGATCCGGAAATTTCAGTGACCGGTCTTGCCGCAGACGGGAGAGAAGCCTTTGAGCTGTGCCGGAAAGAACGGCCGGATGTGGTTCTTATGGACATGCGGATGCCGGGATATGACGGAAGCTGGGGGATCGAAAAAATAAAGGAACAGTTCCCGGAGATTAAGGTACTGGTGCTGACCACCTTTGACGACAGTGAGACCGTGGAGGCTGCGGTGGGAAAGGGAGCTGACGGATATATTTTAAAGGAAATGGAAGATGAAAAGGTGATCCAGTCGGTGAAGGCAGTCTGTATGGGCGTCCGGGTGTTCGGCGGCAGCGTGTTTGACGGAATGCGAAAACAGATGACAGCTTTGGAAAAAAGGAAGCCGGAAAGGGACCGGAAAACAGAAGAAAAAATCGGGACCATTACGGAACGGGAACGGGACATCATGGGCCTTGTGGCCAGGGGGATGGATAACAAGGAGATTGCAGCAGAGCTTTTCCTGGCAGAAGGTACGGTCCGAAACCATATTTCCAGGATTCTGGAAAAACTGGAGCTTAAGGACCGGACCCAGCTTGCGGTTTTTACAGTCAAAAACCGCCTGGACGGAGAATCCTAAATATCGGAGGAAAGGGACCAGCCGCAGTCTCCTGTGTAAATCATCTGCTTTGTCATACCGCCGTCGATGCAGATGTTTTCTCCCGTGATAAAGCCGGCCTTTTCCGAGCAGAGGAAAAGTGCCATGTTGGCGATGTCCATGGGATTTCCCACACGGCCTGCCGGATGCTGGAACGCGTCCGGGCCGGAATATTCCCTGAAGCTTGTGTCAATCCATCCGGGGGAGATGGAATTTACCCGTACAGAGCCGGAGAAACTTACGGCCAACGCATGGGTCAGGGCAGCAATCCCGCCCTTGGCGGCGGTGTAGCTTTCTGTCTGGGGCTGGCTCATGCGGTTTCTGGAGGAGGAAATATTCAAGATGGAGCCGCCGGGGGCAAAGTATGGACGGAATAGCTTGGACAGATAAAAAGGCGCCGTTACGCCCACGAAGAGGGCATAATTGAATTCCTCATAAGAGCAGTCGTCGATTCCCTTCATCTGCGGCAGGGCATTGTTGACGAGAACGTCCACATGGCCGTAATCGGAAATTACCCGGGAGGCGAAGTCCTCCAGCACCTCCTTACGGGAAAGATCTCCCACGTAATAATCGTTGGGGAGAAGATCAATCGTACATACAGACGCGCCGTTTTTTCTGAATTCATCTGTGATGGTTTTTCCAATCCCTCTGGCGCCTCCGGCCACCACCACAACTTTGTTTTTAAAAATCATTCGTACCTCCTGTTATTTTTCGGCCTCACTGCTGATATGAGCCTTGATGGCGGCGAAGCTTTTTGCGCTGATCACATGTTCGATGCGGCAGGCATCCGCAGAGGCCGTTTCTCTGTCAACACCCAGTTTCATAAGCCAGCCTGACAGGGCCGTATGGCGTTCATATATGGTTTCTGCGATGGCACGTCCGGATTCGGTCAGGGTGATGTGGCCGTTTTCATCTACGAGAATATATCCGTTGGTTCTTAAATTTTTCATGGCGACACTGACGCTTGGTTTGGAGAATCCCAGTTCGTTTGCGATGTCAATGGAGCGGACATAGGGATTTTCCTGCCCCAGAACGAGAATGGTTTCCAAATAGTTTTCTGCTGATTCCTGAATTTTCAATCCAATACCCCCTGTTACAAGCAAAAGTCAACTGATTTCAGTAATACAATATCATAACATAGAATTGCGGTCAAATTTAAAGTTTCAAAAAGGGGCCTGACAAAACATTCCTGAGAGATATTGTTCCTAAAACCGGAAGCGGGGATTAAAAGAAAGTCTGGATAAATTTCTGCCTGATAAAGCGGTATTGTCTGGTGGGACGTCCTTTGCCCTCCTGTTTCTGGGATTCAATCTCTTCGATCAGCCCGGAGTCCAGAAGCTGCTGGAGGATCCGGTTGCAGCTGCGGCTGGTGATATTGAGCCACTGGGACAGGGAAGCTGCGGTAATGACAGAACCCTCGTCCATCTGAAAAAGTCCCACGATTTTCAGAAGATTGCTCTCGTTGATGCCGTTTTCCTGGGAGTAGGCCAGGGCTTTTGTATTGGAATAGCTGTAATTTAAGGTCCTGGTGAGGGAAAGGGGACCGGTGAGGATGTTGTCTTCTCCATGGATAATGAAGCCATCGTTTTTTCCGTATTTGATAGCTTCCTGGAGGGCACGTTCCGCCTGATAGTGGCTTTCTCCGATGGATTTGCCGAATCCGGCGCCCAGCCGGAATTCCAGATCTCCTTTCTGGTCCAGATAGGCGATCATGTCCTGAATCCTTTCAAAACTGTCGCGGTACAGATCGCTGTCCATATCCAGTTCATAACGGTTGGATACGGAGTGGATGGCAAATTCATACTGAAATTCCTTCCTGAAATCCAGAAGATATTTATGGAGGGTGATTTCCAGATATTCCCGGTCCATGGAAGTGATGTGCTCCGGATAAATCAGCTTAATCAGAATTACCAGTTTGCTGGACTGGTTTTTTTGCTTTAACCGGATGGCATTGACGGCGCTTTTTATGGAGTCCCGGATCATATCTTCAGAAGGGAGAATATGAATGTAGGGAATTTTTAAACGGTTTAACACTCCAAGCTGGTTGGTGGTCCTGGTGAGCATGATATCAATTTTTCCGGCATTCCAGAGTTCTTCGGCTCTTTCTTTTAAAGTGTTGTAATTGTAGACAGGGTTTTCAAACACATAGGGCATAAAGTCGGGGCCAAGGTAGTTTTTCAGATTCATGAAATCGTTGACTGGAGTCAGGAAATCAATATAGACCCGGTTGAGCGGAATATGCGGGTAACGCAGGACAAAATTTAAAAGAATGGACAAAATATGCTTTTCTTCATAAGAAATCAGCGTACAGGGAACCTGAATGTTGTCAATGTGAGTCAGCATATAGGAATACCCCAGCTCACCGGAAAAGAAAATCACATCACTGGAATCTTTACATTGTTCGTAGATTGACTCAATTTCTTCCAGATGGTCATATACGTATTTGTGAAAAATGCATCCGAAATCTTTCTGGGCGATAGCCCTGTCAATGGCGTCCATGGATTTCTGAGGACTCACGATGCTGATGGTAATCATGGATAAAACACTCCTTTCTGGAAAGGGCAGGTCTTTTAATGACAAGCATGTCGATAAATCGGATTCTACCAGAATCGTATCACAGAATGTTGACAAAGTCAAAAGCCTATGTTAAAATGGAAACAAATAAAAGACGTAAAATACATAAGTCTTAAATAGACGGAATTTTGGCAGACTTTTTTCAAGTAGGGAATAAGGAGAGAAGCCTGCGGGAAGGGATAGAAGGATTCCCGTTATTCTGTGGAAAAACGGGATATTACAGGATTAATTGAAACAATTTGTACAAATGATTCGATATTCTGTGAGGAGTCTTCTGATTCCGGTATTAATTGAGACGCAGGGGTCCTAATTAAAAACGGGATTTCGTATTTTAAGTCTCTTATTGGTGCGAAAAAGCACAGGGGTTAAAAACAACCAAATTTAAGGAGGTATTTGCGAAATGAGCAAGTATGTTGACAGAGTATTGGCGGAGTTAAAAGAAAAGAACGCTAACGAGCCGGAGTTCCTTCAGACCGCAGAAGAGGTTTTATCTTCTTTAGGTCCGGTTGTAGATGCTCATCCGGAGTATGAGAAGGTTGCCCTTCTTGAGAGAATGGTAGAGCCGGAGAGAACAATTGAGTTCCGCGTTCCGTGGGTAGATGATAATGGTCAGACACATGTTAACCGTGGTTACCGCGTACAGTTCAATGGCGCCATTGGACCGTACAAGGGAGGCTTACGTTTCGCTCCGTCCGTAAACCTTTCCATTATGAAGTTCTTAGGTTTCGAGCAGACCTTTAAGAACAGCTTAACAACTCTTCCGATGGGCGGTGCCAAGGGTGGTTCCGACTTTGATCCCAATGGAAAGAGCGATGCAGAAGTTATGAGATTCTGCCAGTCCTTCATGACAGAGTTATATCGTCACATTGGTCCGGATATCGATATCCCGGCTGGTGACCTTGGTGTAGGCGCCCGTGAAATCGGCTATCTGTATGGTCAGTACCGCAAGATCAGAGGCGCATTCGAGAACGGAACAATTACCGGTAAGGGAAGATCCTTCGGCGGTTCCTTAATCCGTCCGGAAGCTACCGGTTACGGCGCTGTTTACTATCTGCAGGCAGTTCTGAAACATGAGAATGATACAATCGAAGGCAAGACAGTTGCTCTCGCAGGTTTCGGTAATGTAGCATGGGGCGCAGCTAAGAAGTTAGCTGAGTTAGGTGCTAAGGCTGTTACCCTGTCCGGCCCGGATGGATACATCTATGATCCGGATGGAGTTACAACAGAAGAGAAGATCAACTTCATGCTTGAAATGAGAGCATCCGGCCGCAACAAAGTTCAGGATTACGCTGATAAGTTCGGTTGCAAGTTCGTACCGGGTGACAAGCCGTGGGGCGAGAAGGTTGATATCATTATGCCGTGTGCAACTCAGAACGATGTTAATATGGAGCAGGCTAAGAGAATTGTTGCCAACAACATCAAATACTATATCGAAGTTGCTAACATGCCGACAACCAACGATGCTCTTAGATTCTTAATGGATCAGCCGAACATGGTTGTTGCTCCGTCCAAGGCTGTAAACGCAGGCGGCGTTCTTGTATCCGGTCTTGAGATGAGCCAGAACTCCGAGAGATATTCCTGGACTGCAGAGGAAGTTGATTCCAAGTTACATCAGATCATGACAGGTATCCATGATGGTTCTGCAGAGGCAGCCGAGAGATACGGCTTAGGTTATAACCTGGTTGCCGGTGCTAACATCGTTGGCTTCCAGAAAGTTGCTGATGCTATGATGGCTCAGGGTATTGCCTGGTAATTCGAGCAGTTATCATAACTGAATTCAACTGAAATATTGGGGGCCGCTGCGGGAGAGTATTCTTCCGCGGGGCCCCTGTATTAATATCGTAAAGAGGAAGGAAGAAGAACAATGGGATTTACAGTATTTTACACAGTACAGATCAATGATGTTGCTACAAAAATTTTTGAAGCAGCAGGCGGAAAGACTGTTGTAACCAATCATTTCTTTGATGAAGCCGGTTACGTCGAAGAACTGAAGAAATTACAGCCGGAGGCAATTATGTGCCGTACGGAGCCGATTACAGCGGCCATGATGGACGCTGCCGGCCCGAATCTTAAAGTTATCGGCAAGCAGGGTGTAGGTCTGGACAACATCGACATGGAAGCTGCGGCAAAAAGAAGCATCCGTGTGGTATACGCGCCAGGCCAGAATGCACAGTCTGTTGCAGAGCAGGCGGCTTTTTTAATGCTGGCATGTGCACGCCGTTTCAGCTATGTTGACAGGCAGTTCCGTTCCGGGAATTATAAGGTACGTTTCGGTCTTACAAACACATATGAGCTTCAGGGTAAAACCCTTGGCCTTCTTGGCTGCGGAAGAATCGGCCGTATGCTGGCAACCATCGCAAAGCATGGCTTTGGCATGAACGTTATCGGCTACGACCCGTTCTTAAAACAGGAGCAGCTTGGCGATTTGATTACCTTAGTGGAAAACAATGACGAAGTGTTCAGACAGTCTGATTTTGTCAGCCTCCATACTCCGCTTACTCCTGAGACGGAGCACAGCGTTGGAATGAGAGAATTTAAGCTGATGAAGCCCACAGCCTCCTTTATCAATGCAAGCCGCGGAGAAGTAGTGAATGAGGCGGAATTAATCCAGGCAATGCAGGAGGGTATCATTAACTGTGCAGGCCTGGACGTGACAGAGCAGGAACCGCTTCCTCTTGACAGCCCCTTATATACCCTTGACAATGTAATCCTCACACCCCATACCGCTGCTTCCACAGAGCAGTCTGTAATCCGCTGCTGTGAGACTGTTGCCAATGATATTTGTGCAGTTGTTGCAGGAAATGCACCAAAATTTGCAGCAAACTAGGACAGACGCCCGACGCTTCTTGTCCGCGGTACGCGGGCAAGAAGATGCAAGGCTGAACTGTTACATTTATGAACCATGAAAAAGGAGCTGGACGGCCGGGCCATCAAGCTCCTTTTTATAATTTATATCGCAGCCAGAGCCATGGAGCCTGGCAGAAGGACATTTGATACAAGGAGGGCATACATGACAAAAATAGTGGAATCAGCAAAGGCGTTGATGCCGAAACTTGTGGAAATCCGGAGAGATTTCCATGAGTATCCCGAGACATCCCAGAATGAAGTGAGGACATCTGAGAAGGTCGCCGCTTATTTAAAGAAGATGGGCTGTGACCAGGTAATCGAGAATGTGGGCGGACATGGAGTGATCGGTATAATCAAAGGAAAGAAAGACGGAAAGACCGTTGCATTGAGAGCCGACATGGATGCACTCCAGATCCAGGAAATGAATGATGTAGAATATAAGTCCAGAAACGACGGTGTCATGCATGCCTGCGGTCACGACAATCATATGACCGGACTTTTAGGGGCTGCCGAACTTTTATGCCAGAACCGGGATGAAATATGCGGAACCGTAAAACTGGTGTTTCAGCCGGCAGAGGAATTTTCTCCCATCGGCGGCTCCAGAGGAATGCTGGAATCCGGGTATCTGGATGATATCGGAGCGATTTTCGGCCTCCACGTATGGCCTGACCTGCCCCATGGAACGGTTGGCGTAAAGGCAGGTCCCTTAATGGCAGCCACAGATCACTTTACAATTACCATTCATGGAAAAACTGCCCACGGCGCAAAGCCGGATCAGGGCATTGACGCTGTGGTGCTGGGAGCCCAGTTCGTTATGGCGGCGCAGTCCATCGTAAGCCGAAAGGTGAACCCCCTTGATAACGCTGTGGTGACCTTTGGCATTTTCAATGCGGGCACCAGGTATAACATCATCGCGGGGGAATGTGTTTTGGACGGAACGGTCCGCACTCTCAATGAAAAAACGCGGGATATGATTGAGGAAACTATGAGAAAGCTTTTGGACGGCCTGTGCCTTCAGTCCGGAGCCACCGCGGATATTGTTTATGGGCGCGGTTATCCGGCCCTGGTGAACCATGCGGAGGATGTGGCCTTAATCAGAAAGACGGCGGTTTCCCTGTTTGGAGAAGAAAATGTGGAGGATGTACAGGATCCGGCCATGCCGGCGGAGGACTTCTCGTTTTATCTGAAAGAGAAGAAAGGGGCCTTTGTATGGCTGGGAACCGCGAAAGATGGGAAAGAGGTCTGGCCGCTTCACAACAGCAGATTTGATGTGGATGAGGATATTTTATGGAGAGGCGCCGCGCTTTTAGCGCAGACTGCCATGGATTATCTGGCGGCAAAATAATAACACAGACGACAACATATTTTATTTTTGCGGGAGCAGGAAATCAGCAGACAAACATAAAAAAGTCCTGGCGAATTGAGTGAAATCAGTTTGGCAGGACTTTTTTGGCGGTCTACTTTTCTGATAGTACAAAGAAAAAAGCATCCCCATCGAAACAAAGACTGGCATTTAAAGCGGGTGATATAAAACGGGGAATTGTGCAATGGTGGATGCCCGATCCTGGCAATAGGGATAGGAAAGGAATGTGTGAAAGAATATGCCAGACTTAACAAGTACTATACTAAACTTGAAGAAATTTACGAACGGAAAGAAATATAATACAATTTATGCAGATCCACCGTGGCAGTTTCAAAATAGAACGGGAAAAGTAGCTCCAGAGCATAAACGGTTGACTCGATATGAGACAATGACGATTGAAGATATTAAGGCACTGCCGATCCCGGATATTGCAGGCGAAAAAGCTCATTTGTATTTATGGGTTCCTAATGCGTTGCTTCCGGACGGATTGGCGGTGATGGATGCCTGGGGATTTGAATATAAGGGAAATATCGTGTGGGAAAAAATCAGGAAAGACGGAGGCCCGGATGGCCGGGGCGTTGGCTTTTACTTCAGAAATGTTACAGAATTACTTCTGTTTGGTATTAAGAAAAAAAGTGCGCCAAACAGAACACTGCAGCCGGCACGTTCTCAAGTGAATCTTATCAGAACGATGAAACGGGAACATAGCCGTAAACCGGATGAGATCATACCTATTATTGAAGCATGCAGTCAGGGTCCAAGGATTGAACTGTTTGCAAGAGGTATCAGAGAAGGCTGGGACATGTGGGGAAACCAGGCAACGGAAGATTATGAACCGACATGGGGGACATATTCTAACCATACTGTTGCACAGGCGAAGTAATTATTAAAAGAGCGGAGAAATATCTATATATTTCCTGTACAAAATTGTATAGAATGGAGTTTGAATTTGCGAGTTTAAATAAGGACCGGAGTCTGACTGCAAAGAACAGTCCGACTCTGGTCCGTTTGTTATTACGCAGGAAGGCGATTTTCCGCAATGGTTCAGGGGCTATCTGAGCTGCTATGATAGTTTTTTTAATGTGGAAAGAAAGTCTCTCACGGCTTTTTCCGGTGTGGCCCAGGAGGTTACCAGGCGGATTTCTGTGTGTGTATCGCCATGGGGGCCGATGACGTTGAAGCCAAAATCACTGGAGAGCCCTTCTGTCACCTGATTTGGGAAAATCGGGAAGAGCTGGTTGGTGGGGGAATCAGAACCGAAGGAATACCCCAGATCTTTGATGCCTCTTCTTAAAATATCAGCCATTTCATTGGCGTGTTCAGCCATCTCGAAGAAAAGATTGTCCTTGAATAATTCTTCAAACTGGATTCCGGCAACAAAGCCCTTGGCCAGCATGGCACCGCGGTTTTTAATCATGTAGCGGAAATCTTCTTTCAAAGCCGGATTGGAAATCACCAGAGCCTCGCCGAATAAGGCACCGTTTTTCGTTCCGCCGATATAGAAGGCATCTGTGGAAGCGGCAATGTCCGCAAGGGTCAGATCATTTTCTTTGCATGTCATGGCAGAGCCGATTCTGGCACCATCCAGGAATAAATAAAGGTTATTTTTCCGGCAGCAGTGGCAGAGGGCGTCCAGCTCTGCTTTTTTGTAGATGGTTCCCACCTCGGTGGAATCGGAAATATAAACCAGGCGTGGTTTTACCATGTGCTCGTCGGGGTGGGCCTTTAAGCAGCTTTCAATGATCTCTGGAGTAAGCTTTCCGTCCGGCGTGGGGTAAGCTAAAATTTTGTGGCCGGTTCCCTCAACGGCGCCTGTTTCATGGACATTGATATGGCCTTCCGTGGTGGAGATGGCAGCCTCATAGGGGCGCAGGGCGGCTGAAATCAGAAGAAGATTGGTCTGGGTTCCTCCGGTTATAAAATGGACGTCTGCGTCCTCCCGCCGGATGAGGGCTTTGATGGAGGCGGCAGCGGTAAGGCAGTGGGTATCCAGGCCGTAGCTCTCGCTCTGGGTCAGATTTGCATTCATGAGGGCCTCTAAAATACGCGGATGAGCGCCCTCGCTGTAATCATTTTTAAAACTGTACATAAGACATTTCTCCCATTTATTTTTTTCGGTAACTGTTTCGTATATCTCCGGTTACTTTTTCCAGTGCATGTGGATTCTGAATCCAGTATAATGAAACTCAGGAAAAAAGTCCAGAATAAATGAACCTTTCTTTCATTTTTTTCCTCTATATGGTGTTACAGTTCACAGGGCGTGAAAAATCAGACGAAAATAGACGTCAAGCCTGATTGTAAGGCAATTTTTGTCTGGCTTTCCATATCGGACGCCCGCCCGATGCTTCTTGTCCGGCTTAAGACGGACAAGAAGATGTCTTCCGTGAAAGGTAACCTATATGACAGGTGCACCAAATTAAAGGAAGGAGGATGTGCATGGAAGATACGGAGCTGGTTAAGAGAATGATATCCGGCGACAGGGACGCGTTCGACGGTTTAATGGAACAGTATCAGCCGCAGGCTCTTCGGGCGGCATATCTGATTTCCGGCAGCCATGCTGACAGCGAGGATATTGTCCAGGAAACTTTCATAGCCTGTTACCTGAACAGAAAGCAGATCAGAAACCCGGAGGCGTTTAAGGGATGGTTTTATAAGACGCTGTCCAGAAACGCCTGGAAAATCTGCCGGAAGGAGAAAAAAGAACAGCCTGTGGAAGAGGTCTATCCGGAACATGCGGCCGCGCCGGGAGAGCTTTTGAGAGATCTGCTCCAAAAAGAGGAGGGGAGAGTCTTATATGAGGCCATAAAGGCCCTTCCGGTGAAGCAGAGGACGGTGATTGTTCTCTACTACTATAACCAGATGACCATAAAGGAAATCGCAAAGGCATGCGGATGCCTGGAAGGAACCGTCAAATCGCGTCTGTTCAACGGGAAAGCCAGGCTTAAAGCCATCATGACGGAACAGGAAGCAAAAGGAGGAACCACATGGACGATTCTATCTTAGAAAAAAAGATCCGAACAGCTCTGGAAAAAAAGTCAGAGGAGGCCCGTGTGGACGCTCTGACAAGAAGGAGAATCCGGGCAAGTGTATATGAAAGAATTGAGGAGGAAAGAAATATGAAACATACAAACTGGAAAAAGACAGTAGTTGCGGCAGCCGCCATCTGTGTGTTTGGCACCATTACGGCTGTGGCGTTGAAGAAACCCGCCTATATTTCGTCCCACTCCAGCATCAACGAGGTGGTGAGGGATTATGGGACGGCGAAAGACATGATGCATGGGTTTGACGCTTCCGTTAAAACAGTGAAGGAATTTTCCAACGGATATACATTCAAGGAGGCAGTTCCCAAATATGAAGCAACTCATGATGAGGAGCACAATACACTGGAGCAGGGAACCAGCATGTCCTTTAGCTATGAAAAGAAGGGAATGGAGGACGTGGTTCTTTCCGGCGACCGCCTGACCGTTCCCGGCAGTAATCCTGACGCGGTGCTGGTTCTGGCTGACGGAACAGAACTCAGATACCACAGACTGGCCAACAAGTTTGTGCCGCCGGACTATACACCCACCGAAGAGGAGCTTAAGCTTCAGGAGGAAGGAAAGTTAAACATCGGATACGGCAGTGATCAGGTGGAGGAAAAGACTTCTGTAAACGTATCCTGGGTTCAGGACGGAGTGACTTACAGTCTGTTCTCCTTTAACGGCAGCCTGACGGCTGAGGAGATGTTCCAGATGGCAAAGGAAGTGGCAGAGAGCTAGAAAATTGATATGGGAAGGATTTTGGCCCTTTGGGAACGGCATGGCTTCGGCCATGCCGTTTCCCATATCACAGGAAACTTTATTGGCTTATTGGAAAAACCTTGTCGCGCTAAAGCATGAAAATCTTTTCCTGTAAGGCAAAACGCTCCGCAGGGACGCACACGATGTGCGGCAGACGAAAAAAATCATCCGGCAAAGAATTTCGATTTTATCAGGTCCACGGGCATGTTTTTTCCGGTCCAGAGACGGAAGGCTTCCGCGCCCTGGTAGAGCAGCATATAGGTGCCGCCGAAACAGGGGAGGCCCTTTTTTTTCGCCATGGAAAGGAGCCTGGTTTCTTTAGGATTATATATGATGTCTGAGACGATAAGGCCGTCTGCCAGATAGGAAGCGTCCGGAATGGGGGCGGTCTCTATATCCGGTGCCATACCCATGGAGGTGGCATTGGTTAAAATGCAGCTTTCAGCAAGCTCCTTTTTTAAGAGCTGGTGGTCGGAGAAATCGCAGAGCGTAATCCGGCAGGCGGTCTGGGCCATGAGGTCTTCTGCTGTTTTCTCCGCTCTTTTGTAGAAGCGGCTGGTTTTTCTGACAAATACGGATATTTCAGAAACTCCGTCCAGGGCGGCCTGTACAAGAATGGCCGTGGCGGCACCTCCGGCTCCCAGAAGAGTCATTTTCTTTCCCGTAATATCATATCCGGCATCCTTTACGGACTGCATATATCCGGTACCGTCGGTGTTGTGTCCGATGAGAGTTCCGTTTTCGTTGACCACGGTGTTGACAGCGCCGATGATTCTGGCGGCCGGGGAAAGTTCATCGCAGAGGGATACCATCCGGTTTTTATTGGGCATGGTCAGATTGAAGCCCCTGGCTCCCAGAGCTTTTAAGCCCCGGACCGCTGCGGGAAGGGTTTCCTCGTTCACGTCAAAGGCCAGGTAGCAATAATCCAGGTCAAGAGCTTCAAAGGAAGCGTTGTGCATCATTGGGGAAATGCTGTGGGAGCATGGACTTCCCAGAAGACAGATGAGTCCGGTATGTCCGGTAATCGGGTGATTCATGGTGATACCTCCAAATTTTATTTGAAAGATACCAGGGGCAAAAGGCTTTTTGCCCCAGATGTCTTTGAAAGAATGTAATGATTCTGTGTTGCAATCCACAGGGGGCATCTTCTTGCCCGCGGCATGCGGGCAAGAAGCATCGGGCGTCCGCCCGATGTGGAAAGCCAAGAGAAAACTGCCTTGCAAGCAAGCTTGCCGTCTGTTTTCGTTTGGCTTTCCCCGCCCTGCGAATAGTGTTGCAATCCACGGGGGGCATCTTCTTGCCCGCGTGCCGCGGACAAGAAGCATCGGGCGTTCGCCCGATGTGGAAAGCCAAGAGAAAACTGCCTTGCAAGCAAGCTTGCCGTCCGTTTTCGCTTGGCTTTCCCCGCCCTGCGAACTGTTACTGATAATTATAACAGTCTGGAAGGAAGATTGCAATGTGAGAAAAATTCTGATATAATTCCCTGTAACAGTTCTGCCGTGCGAAGATTTAGAGCGAAAAAGGCGTTGAAAACTTGTTTTCATAAGCATTTTTCACTCTAAATCTTCATAGGGCGGATGCCCGGCGCTTCTTGTCCGCGGTACGCGGGCAAGAAGATGCAAGGCTGAACTGTTACATTCCCTGTAACAGTTTTGCCGTGCGAAGATTCGGAGAGAAAAAGCGTTGAAAACTTGTTTTCATAAACGGCTTTCTATGGAATCTTCATAGGGCGGATGCCCGAAGCTTTTTGTCTGCGGTATGTGGGCAAGAAGATGCAAGGCTGAGCGGTTACAATTCCCTGTAAACTGTAACAAGAAAAGAAGGAAGGGCGAACCAATATGAAATTGAATGGACATGTCTTTCTGATCGGCTTTATGGGCTGCGGAAAGAGCACCAATGCAGTGAAGCTGGCGGAAAAGACCGGAGTCAGGCAGATGGAGATGGATGAGGAGATTGTGAAGGACCAGAATATGGCCATTGCGAAAATTTTTGAGATATATGGGGAGCCCTATTTTCGGAATCTGGAGACAAGGCTTTTAAAAAAGCTGGAGGGCGAACCGCCCATGGTGGTATCCTGCGGCGGAGGCCTGGTGCTGCGGGAAGAAAATGTACGGCTCATGAAGAAGATGGGGACCATTGTACTCCTGACGGCAAGTCCGCAGACTATTTATGAACGGGTGAAGAATAGCACAAAACGTCCGGTTCTCAATGGGAATATGAATCTTGCATATATCACGGAGCTGATGGAAAAACGGCGTTTCCATTATGAACAGGCGGCGGATGTGGTGGTTTCTACGGATGATAAAACAACGGAAGTAATTTGTGGGGAGATCCTGGAAAAAGGGATATGGAAACAATAGGGAAATGTACGCAGGCGGTGGCAGACTATGACTGAGGGAGTGTTGCGGGAAACAGGAAACATGGGACAGAAATGTCCTTTGATATGAGGAACACTCATGAGAAAAAGGAGGTAATATATATGGGAAAAGAAGCGAATCCGGTTCCACAGGGAAAGTATGTGCCGGCAACCAGGTACGGGAATCTGATTTTTACCGCGGGAATGACGCCGAGAAATAATGGCATCCTCATAAGAGAAGGGAAAGTCAGGCTTTCAGATACCATGGAAGAGTACAGGGAAGCAGTCCGTCAGGCGGCGAAAAATGCATTAACAGCAGCCAGAAACAAGTTAAGGAGCGGGGAACAGATCGGAGGAATCCTTTCTATTACTGTTTATGTGAATGCGGAGGACGGTTTTACCGGGCATTCTAAACTTGCGGATATTGCATCGGAATATTTTTGCGGGGAGTTGGGAGAGGCAGGCATAGGAAGCCGTGCGGCTGTGGGAGTAGCCTCACTTCCGGGAAACGCTCCGGTGGAAATTTCCATTGTGGCGGCAGTAAAAGAAAACGAATCATAGATGTGTGGGGACATCCCGGAGGATTTAGAAGTCTCCCGGGATGTGCTGCGTTTTGGGGGTTGTGCTTTTCTTACTTCGCGGGTACAATGGGGAGGGAGGTATGGTCTATGAACCAGTGGAAAAAATTTTTGATCGGAATACTGACAGTGACTTTGATTGTATTATCAGGAGCGGCGTGCGCGGCCCTGTTTATGGGCGGATTTGGAATGCCGAACCCGGGATATGCCGAAACTTTTGAAAACCGGGAAGAGAGTGAAAAAGAAGAGAAGGCAAGAGTGGAAAAGGGAACAGATGCGTCTGAGAAGGCAAAAGCAGCAGGGAAAACGGATGCATCTGAGAAGGCAAAAACAGCAGGGGAAACGGATGCATCTGAGAAGGCAAAAGCAGCAGGGGAAACAGATGCGTCTGAGAAGGTAAAAACAGCAGGGGGAACGGAAACGCCAGAGAAAAAGGAAACGTCAGAGGAAATAAAAGCGTCAGGGAGAACGAAAGCGGCGGAGAAAGCGAATGTGGTGGAAGAAGAGGAGAGAGAAAAACCGCCGGTGAGAATTATACTGGAAACGGAAGCAGGGCCAGAGGGTACAGAAGAAAGCACCCGGCAGGCAAAGGAAAAAGAGGACTGCGTGCTTCTGTTCGCTGGAGATGTGTATCTTTCCAATCATGTATTAAATGCCTATGATAGGGCGGGAGGAATCCATGGAGTCCTGGACGAGGGAATCAGGGAGGAGATCGCGGCTTCTGATATATTTATGGTGAATCAGGAATTTCCCTTTACAGAACGGGGGACGGCGGCCGCCGATAAGCAGTTCACATTTCGGCTTCCCATAGAGCGGATGCAGTTAATGAATGAGATGGGAATCGACATTGTGACACTGGCCAACAATCACATTCTGGATTTCGGGCCGGAGGGGCTTTTAGACAGTCTGGATGCCCTGGATAAAGCCGGAATTCTTCATGTGGGAGGAGGAAAGGACCTGGAACAGGCAAAAAGACCGGAATTTATAGAGGTTAAGGGGCGGACCATAGGCTTTTTAGGAACCTCCAGGGTTTACATGGATGCCAGCTGGGCGGCCGGTGCCAGTCATCCCGGTGTATTTTCCACCTATGATTCCAGACAGGCCGTAGAGGCCATAAGGGAAGTAAAGGAACTTTGTGATTATCTGGTGGTCTATGTGCACTGGGGAGTGGAAAGAGAAACTACGCCAAAAGAGTACCAGCGGGTCATGGGGCGGGAATACATTGACGCAGGGGCGGACCTTGTTATTGGAAGTCATCCCCATGTGCTCCAGCCCATGGAATATTATGAGGGAAAACCCATTGTATACAGTCTGGGGAATTTTGTGTTTGGAAGCAGTATCCCGAACACAGAGCTTTTTAAAGTGACACTGAGGGAAGACGGAGCGGAAATTACAGAAATTCCCTGTACTTCTTCTGCAGGATTTACAAGACTAAAATGAAAAAGGGAAAAGTGAGGAAAAAAAGTGGAGACAAGGGATAAGAAGATGCAGGCATCAAGAACGATCGGCGTTATTATTACCATTCTCGGCGGCTGCCTCTGGGGCGCCTCCGGGGCCTGCGGGCAATACCTGTTTGAAAATAAAGGGGTGACCAGCAGGTGGCTGGTTCCGGTGAGGCTTGTGATGGCAGGAGTCTGTATGCTGGTTTATTATATCGGAAAGGAGCGAACAAAGGCCTTTCGGATATGGAAAAACCGGAAGGACGCAGTGGATGTGATCATTTACGGTATTTTTGGGCTGATGCTCTGCCAGTTTACTTATTTTACCACCATTGAGCTTTCCAACGCGGGAACGGCCACGGTCATACAGTATATTTCCCCGGCCATTGTCATGGTGCTGGTCTGCTTTATGGAAAAGCGTCTGCCGAAATTCATTGAAATTCTGGCGCTTCTGTTTGCGATTGCGGGTATTTTTATCATTGCCACCCACGGGAACATCCATCAGATGGCCATTTCTAAAGAGGCGCTGATTGTGGGCCTGATTTCCGCTCTGACGGTGGTGCTTTATAACATGCAGCCCAGGCGTCTGATGGCCTATTATCCTACCCCGTATCTTCTGGCCTGGGGAATGGTAACCGGCGGCATTGTGCTTTCCTTTTTGTTTCAGCCGTGGAAGTACCATTATACCATAGATATGAGTTTTCTGGCAGCATTTCTGGCCATTGTACTTTTGGGAACGATTGTGGCGTTTTCCCTCTATATGCAGGGCGTGAAGCTCATTGGCCCGGCGCGTGCCAGCCTCTATGCCTGTACGGAGCCCATTGCGTCGGCGCTTCTTTCCTTCTTCTGGCTTAAGGTGCCTTTTGTGGCTGTGGATTTTCTGGGATTCGGATTAATTATTGCTACGATTCTGATGCTGGGCTTTTCTGATCTTAAGAAGGAGAAGTAGGGTTAGTACGGTTATGGGGCCGAAGTAGGCTGCAAGTGGAAAATGATATTGGTTTCATCGTTTACTTTTATGCTAATTTCAGATATAATGTTAGCACGAAAGGAATGATACCATGAACCGATTTGAACAGCTCGACCAACTAATGAAGGAATATGGCGGTACGATCCAGACCTTCCAGGTGTTGGAGGCCGGAATCAGTAAGCCCGTCTTTTATGCCTATGCAAAAGAAAAGGGACTGGAACAGGCAGCGCATGGCATTTATGTTGCACCGGATACCTGGACAGATGCCATGTATCTGTTGCATTTGCGCTGTGGGCAGGCCGTATTCTCTCATGAAACAGCGTTATTTTTCCACGATCTGACTGACAGGGAGCCGTTTCAGTATTCCGTTACGGTCAAGACCGGCTATAATCCATTCCGTCTACGAGAGGACAGTGTTCAGGTCTATACGGTAAAAAGGGAGTTGCATGAGGTGGGAATGACCACCGGGCAGACCCCATTCGGCCATGTGGTACCGGTTTACAATATGGAGCGGACAATCTGCGACCTGCTCCGCAGCCGTAGTCGTATGGAAATTCAGGTGTTCCAAGGTGCCTTAAAGCAGTATGCCCGGAGGAAAGACAAGAACCTGCGGATGCTGATGCAGTATGCGGCCATGTTCCATGTAGAAAAAATACTTCGACAGTATTTGGAGGTACTTTTGTAGTGATAACAACGGCAAGACAAATAAAAGATCTGATCCGTAATCTTTCCAGAAAGAACGCTGCGGACGCGCAGATTTTGATGCGGAATTACATGATGGAACGGTTTCTGGAGCGCATCGCGCTCTCTGACTATAAGGACAGATTTATCTTAAGGGGTGGGATGCTGGTGGCTGCAATGGTTGGTCTGGATGCCCGCGCTACGATGGACATGGACGCTACGATCAAAGGGGCCAATATCAGTGTGGAGAATGTGGAAAACATCATATCTTCCTGCCAGGGCTTTATACCAGATGGGAGGCGGCGTATGAACGATAGGACCTGGCTGGCAAAGTTTACTCTGCTATGTACCGCTGATGATTGAAACTGGTAGAGTGATATACTTAAAACATATGTTCTCACAAAAGGAGGAAATTTTATGGGCGGGCGGACAGAGGAGAAGGAACCGGAAAAGAATATTTGCGTGGGGCTGCTGGCCCATGTGGATGCGGGAAAGACAACGCTTTCGGAGGCCATTTTATACCTGACGGGAAGTATCCGAAAGCTGGGCCGGGTGGATAACCGGGATGCTTTTCTGGATACGTATGCCCTGGAGAGAGCCAGAGGAATTACGATTTTTTCCAAGCAGGCTGAATTTATGTTAAACCACAGGCCTGTGACGCTTCTGGATACGCCTGGCCATGTGGATTTTTCTTCCGAGATGGAGCGAACGCTGCAGGTGCTGGATTATGCGGTGTTGGTCATCAACGGAGCGGACGGCGTGCAGGGCCACACGGAGACCCTGTGGCGGCTTTTAAAACGTTACCGGATTCCTGTGTTTTTATTTGTAAATAAGATGGACCAGGCCGGGACAGACCGGAAGCGGCTCCTGGGAGATTTGAAGAAACGGCTGGACGGAGCGATTGTGGATTTTGAGGGCTTCGGGACGTTTGTGTCGGAAAAAACAAAACGTCTGGAATGGAACGGGAATGGAAATGGGAATGGGAATGCAGCGGAGCGGTTAGAGGAGCTTGCCATGTGCAGTGAACCGCTTCTGGAAACCTATCTGGAATCGGGGACCATGGATGGATGGGAAATCCGGGACGCTATTGAAAAGAGAAAGGTCTTTCCCTGCTATTTTGGCTCGGCTTTAAAGCTTACCGGTGTGGAGGAGTTTTTAAAAGGATTCGAAATCTTTGCCAAAGCCAGGGAGTATCCGAAAGAATTTGGGGCCAAGGTATTTAAAATTTCAAGGGATGATCAGGGAAACCGTCTGACCCATTTGAAAATCACCGGAGGGACTCTTAAGGTGAAGGAATTCCTGGATGGGAAGGAGGAAAAGGTGAACCAGATCCGGGTGTATTCCGGGCAGAAATTTGAGACGGCAGGCGAGGTAACGGCCGGCAGAATCTGCGCGGTCACCGGTCCTTTAAAAACCAGGCCGGGCCAGGGCTTCGGCATAGAGATCCAGTCGGGGAGCCCCATGCTGGAGCCGGTTCTTACCTATAAGGTTCATCTGCCCCAGGGATGTGATGTTCATGGAATGCTTAAGAACTTAAGGATGCTGGAGGAAGAGGATCCGCAGCTTCATATTGCCTGGAATGAAACTCTTGGAGAGATTCAGGCCCAGGTCATGGGAGATGTACAGATTGAAATTTTAAAGAGCCAGATTAAAGAACGATTTGATGCGGATGTGGAATTTGGGAGCGGCAATATTGTTTATAAAGAAACCATCATGCACCCGGTGGAAGGCGTGGGCCATTTTGAGCCGCTGCGCCATTATGCGGAGGTCCACCTTCTTATGGAGCCGGGGGATGTGGGGAGCGGTCTTATACTGGAGGCCGACTGCAGCGAGGATGTGCTGGATAAAAACTGGCAGAGGTTAATTCTTACTCATCTGGAGGAAAAAAGGCACCGGGGAATTCTTACGGGTTCAGAGATTACAGATATGAAGATCACCCTGATTGCAGGAAGAGCCCATTTAAAACATACGGAAGGCGGCGATTTCCGTCAGGCTACGTACCGGGCTGTCCGTCAGGGATTAAGAGAGGCCGGGTGCCGCCTTCTGGAGCCTTATTATTCCTTTGTGCTGGAAGTGCCCCGGGAGTCTGTGGGCCGCGCCATGGCAGACCTGGAACGAATGCAGGGAACCTTCGGGGCTCCGGAGCAGGAAAAGGATATGGCGGTTCTGAAAGGAAGCGCGCCTGTGGTGACCATGCGGGATTACCAGAGGGACGTGGCCGCCTACACAGGAGGGCGGGGGAGACTTTCGCTGAGTTTTAAGGGCTATGAACCATGTCACAATGAGGAAGAGGTCATAAATCAGGCGGGCTATGATTTTGATCTGGACCTTCAGGATCCGGCGGGTTCTGTATTTTGTTCCCATGGAGCCGGGTTTACGGTGCCATGGGACCAGGTGAAGCAGTATATGCATGTGGCAAGCCCGCTCACAAAGATACGACCTGAGCTCTGTCGGAGAACGGCCGCGGCAGACAGTCAGGCAGCAAAGGAAGGTGGATCTGCGGCTGAGATCACAGCAGGGACAGCTGTGGGCTGCGGCCCGGGATCCGGAAGCCGGAAAGGAGTTCCGGCCGTTTCCGGCCGTCTTTCTGTTTCTCTTAGCGAGGACAGGGAGCTGGAGGAAATTTTCATCCGTACTTTCGGTGAGCCCAGACGGTCATATCCATCCGGAGGGGATTCCAGACGGGTCATACGGGCAAAGGATACGGAAAGCCGCGGACAGAGGAAAACAGCCGAATCAGAGCCGGAGGAAGAGTATCTTCTGGTGGACGGATATAATATTATCTTTGCCTGGGAGGAATTGAATGAACTGGCGAAGACCAACATTGATGGAGCCAGGTATCGTCTGATGGACATTTTATGTAATTATCAGGGGTTTAAAAAATGTACACTGATTGTGGTGTTCGATGCCTACAAGGTGACGGGAAACACGGGAGAAGCTCAGAAGTACCACAATATCCATGTGGTTTATACAAAGGAAGCGGAGACTGCGGACCAGTATATCGAGAAACTGGCCCATAAAATCGGCCAGAAGTACCGGGTAACAGTAGCCACCTCAGACGGACTGGAGCAGCTCATTATCCGGGGACAGGGATGCCTTCTGATGTCGGCCAGGGACCTTAAGGAGGAAGTGGAGTATGTGAATCGCCTCATTGATGAGGAAAAGGGGAAACTTAAGGAAGGTCCGGGGAAGTCCGGAAAAAACTATCTTCTTTCCCATGCCGATCATGAGACGAAGGAATATCTGGAGGAAGTACGTCTGGGAAAGCAATAAATTCCGCCGGCTAACCGTTTGGAGGTATGGCGAAAATAGAAGGAGGCTGTTTTATGACAAAGGATATTTTGTCGTTCGGCGAAAGCCGGACGCCTGCCCGAAGGGCATGTATGACGGGATGCCCGGGTGGATATATCATGGCATTTGACGCGGGAACCACCAGCAGCAGGTGTATTCTTTTTAATGAAAAGGGAGAGATCTGCAGCGTGGCGCAAAAAGAGTTTACACAGTATTTTCCGAAGCCCGGCTGGGTGGAGCATGATGCCAATGAGATCTGGTCCACACAGCTTGGGGTTGCCGTGGAAGCCATGTCAAAAATCGGAGCATCCGCAGAAGATATTGCCGCAATCGGAATTACCAACCAACGGGAAACCACCGTCGTCTGGGACAAAAATACAGGGGAACCCATATATCATGCCATTGTGTGGCAGTGCCGCAGAACCTCGGAGTATTGTGATTTATTAAAGGAAAAGGGGCTGGTGGATACCTTCCGTGCAAAGACCGGCCTTGTGATTGATGCATACTTTTCAGGAACCAAGTTAAAATGGATTCTGGACCATGTGGAGGGAGCCAGGGAGCGGGCCAGGCGTGGAGAGCTTTTATTCGGAACCGTGGAGACCTGGCTGATCTGGAAGCTGACCAGAGGAAGGGTCCATGTGACTGATTATTCCAATGCGTCCCGAACCATGCTGTTTAATATCAATACGCTGGAATGGGATCATGAAATTCTCGCGGAATTAAATATTCCGGAATCCATGCTTCCGGAGGTAAAGCCCTCAAGCTGTATTTATGGAACGACGGATCCACAGTTTTTCGGAGGTCCCATTGCCATCGGCGGCGCGGCCGGAGACCAGCAGGCCGCCCTGTTCGGACAGACCTGCTTTTTGCCGGGGGAGGCGAAAAATACTTATGGAACCGGATGTTTTCTTCTGATGAATACAGGGGAAAAGCCAGTCTTTTCCCAAAACGGCCTGGTTACCACCATTGCGTGGGGCCTGGACGGCACTGTAACTTATGCTTTGGAGGGCTCTATTTTCGTTGCAGGGGCCGCTATCCAGTGGCTTCGGGACGAGCTGCGTTTTATTGACTCTTCGTCGGATTCCGAGTACATGGCAGGGAAGGTGGAGGACACCAACGGCTGCTATGTGGTTCCTGCCTTTACGGGACTGGGCGCACCCCATTGGGACCAGTATGCGCGGGGAACCATTGTGGGCTTAACCAGGGGCGTCAACAAATACCATATTATCCGGGCAACTCTGGATTCCATCTGCTATCAGACCAACGATGTGTTAAAGGCCATGGAGGCCGATTCCAAAATCCGCCTGGCTTCCCTTAAAGTGGATGGCGGAGCCAGTGCCAATAATTATCTGATGCAGACCCAGGCCGATATCATGAACGCGCCGGTAAAGCGCCCCCGGTGCATTGAGACCACAGCCATGGGAGCCGCCTGCCTGGCAGGCCTTGCGGTGGGTTACTGGAAAAACAAGGAAGAGATTATGAAAAACTGGGCCATGGACCGGATGTTTGAACCGAATATCTGTGAGGAGAAACGGACCGGGATGGTGGAAGGCTGGGAACGGGCCGTGAAATGCTCTTTTGGATGGGCAAAGGAAAAGGAGCACAAAACATGAAACTGACCATGCTGTTGATTTCCGACAGATTCACCGTGAAGGGGAGCTTCGGTCATATCTGAAGCCAATCTTTTGATGCTGGTCACAGAAAAAAATCCTTGCATTTTCCTGGGAAATGTGGTAGGATACAGAGGATAACATAAGTAACTGGCCGAAAAGAGTGGACAATAGTCCACTCTTTCGTTTTGTACTGTCCTCTGTCCGTGCCGGTGAGACACGCACGGATGCGGGGAAAGAAGGCGAAGATGAAAGAACCGACTGGGAAGATGCCCGGAAGGGGGATGCACAAATACGGGGAAAAGGCCGGAAACCATGGATATGGAAAGGTGGTGGAACGTATGTCAAAAAAGGAAGAATATGAGGCAAAGGTAGAGGCATTCCTGATGCCTGTGATGGAAGAAAATCAATTTGAGCTGGTGGATGTGGAATACGTGAAGGAAGCCGGCACCTGGTATCTGAGGGCCTATATTGATAAAGAAGGCGGTTTTACTGTTGACGACTGCGAGATGGTGTCCAGACGCTTAAGCGACTGGCTGGATGAAAAAGATTTCATTGATGACAGTTATATTTTGGAGGTCAGTTCCCCAGGGCTTGGAAGACCTTTAAAAAAAGAAAAAGATTTAAAAAGAAGTCTTGGAGAGCAGGTGGACATCAAGCTTTACCGGGCTGTGGACAGACAGAAGGATTTTACGGGAAAACTTACGGCTTATGATGAAAATACCATTACAATCGCTTATGAGGATGGAGCGGAGACCACATTTGAAAGGAAAGATATTGCCTTAATTCGTCTGGCATTTGATTTTTAAAGGAGGATAAAAAATGAACAAGGAACTGCTGGAAGCAATGAGCGTGCTGGAAAAGGAGTATAATATCAGCAAGGATACATTGCTGGAGGCCATCGAAAATTCCCTTCTTACGGCATGTAAGAATCATTTCGGGAAGGCGGACAATGTGAAGGTGATCATTGACCGCGAGGGCTGCGACTATTCCGTTTATGCAGAGAAAGAGGTTGTGGAGACGGTCGAGGACCCGGTGACCCAGATAAGCCTTGCAGATGCGAGAATGAAGGGTCCGGGATATGATATCGGCGATATCGTTCAGATTCCCATTGACTCCCACGATTTCGGCCGCATTGCCACGCAGAACGCAAAGAATGTGATTCTCCAGAAAATCCGTGAGGAAAGCAGAAGATCCCAGTTAAACAAGTGGCAGTGCAAGGAGAAGGAAGTGGTGACCGGCATTGTGCAGCGTTATATCGGGAGAAACGTGAGCATTGATCTTGGAAAGGTGGATGCGATTTTACCGGAATCCGAGCAGGTTAAGGGCGAGATCTTTCAGAGGACGGAGCGTATTAAGGTGTACATCCTGGAAGTTAAGGATAATCCCAAGGGGCCGAGAATTTCTGTGTCCAGAACCCACCCGGATCTGGTAAGGCGGCTGTTTGAGGCGGAGATCGCGGAGGTCCGTGACGGAACCGTAGAGATTCGCGCCATAGCGAGAGAGGCAGGTTCCAGAACCAAGATCGCTGTAAGCTCCACAGACCCCAATGTGGATCCGGTGGGTGCATGCGTCGGCTTAAACGGTGCCCGTGTGGGAGCCATCGTAAGCGAGCTCCGCGGTGAGAAAATCGACATCATCAACTGGGATGATAATCCGGCCTTCTTAATTGAAAATGCCTTAAGTCCGGCTAAGGTAATCTCCGTAGTTGCCGATGAAGACGCGAAGGAGGCCCAGGTCATTGTTCCGGACTACCAGTTATCTCTTGCAATCGGAAAGGAAGGACAGAATGCAAGGCTGGCGGCCAGACTGACCACCTATAAGATTGATATTAAGAGCGAGACACAGGCCAGAGAGCTTGGACTCTTCGATGCGCTGGAATTTGGCGAGTACGAAGAGGGGTATGAAGAGTATGAAACTGAAAACAGCTATGACGTTCCCCCAGAGGAAACCTACCAGGAAGATTCCGAAGAAGAATAGGAGAGAAGTGATCGAGCAGTGAGTACAGAAAAGAAGTATCCGCAGAGACAGTGCATCGGCTGCGGGGAAATGAAAAACAAACGGGAGTTGATTCGTGTCCTCAAAGGCACGGATGGTCAGATTTCCATTGATGCCACCGGAAGGAAGAACGGACGCGGAGCGTATCTTTGTCCGTCCATGGACTGCTTTAAAAAAGCGGTAAAGGGAAAAGGGCTGGAGCGTTCCTTTAAAATGGCAATTCCGAAAGAGGTATACGAAAGCCTGGAAAAGGAGATGGAACAGATTGACAAATAGAAGCAAAATCTTCGGCCTTTTAGGTCTGGCGGCGAAGGCAGGGAAAATACAGAGCGGAGAATTTTCCACGGAAAAGTCCGTGAAATCCGGGCGGGCATGCCTTGTCATCGTTTCCGAGGAGGCATCGGAAAACACGAAGAAAATGTTCCGGAATATGTGTACTTACTATAAGGTCCCTTATTATGAATTCGGAGGAAAGGAAGAGCTTGGCCATGCCACAGGGAAAAAGATGCGGGCTTCCCTGGCTGTGCAGGATCCCGGCTTTTCTGAGGCACTTTTAAAGCAGCTTTGTAGTATCAGTTTCGTTACAGACTGAATGGTTAGTGACAGTTTGGGAGCTATCTGAACTGTTACAACGGTTATGCTTTGTATGAACGGAGGTAGTGAGTGTGAGGGTTAACGAAGTGGCAAAAGAATTAGGAAAGACAAATAAAGAGGTTGTAGATATTTTGCAGAAGAATAATGAAGAAGTAAAAAACAGTCAGACAAGTGCATCCGGTGAGCAGGCAGCTGCAGAGAAGAAGGAAACAGCGGTGAAGCCGGAGACAGGAGAGGCAAAGGAAGCAGCGCCGGCACAGCCGGCAAAGAAGAGGATTGCGGCTGTGTACCGTCCGCAGAACAGCAGCCAGAAGGGCCGTCCGGGTCAGGGAAGGCCCCAGGGCCAGAGACCGGTGAGACCGGCCGGCGGCGGAATGCAGGTACGTCCCACAACTGCGTCTACGTCGTCAGGCGTGCAGGGAAAGCCTCAGCAGAGCGTTTCCCAGGCTCCAAAGACTTTGCAGGCAGCGGAAAACAGACCGCAGGCCTCTGTAAGCAAACCGCAGGCAGCGGAAAATAAACCACAGACAGCGGAAAATAAACCACAGACAGCGGAAAATAAACCGCAGACAGTGGAAAATAAATTGCAGACAGCAGATAATAAACCGCAGGCAGCTGTGACGGCACCCGCAAAAGAGGTAACGGCGCAGTCGGCGGAGCCTGTAAAGGCTCCGGCAGCTTCAGCTCTGGAACCAAAGGCGGCGGCCCCGCAGCCAGCTGTGACAGCGGGTGTGCAGACGCAGAATCCGGTCCGCGAGAACCGCGAAGGCCGCGAAAACCGTGAAGGCCGTCCGAACCAGGGAGGTTACCAGGGGAACCGTGAAGGCCGTCCGGGCCAGGGAAGCTACCAGGGGAACCGTGAAGGCCGTCCGGGTCAGGGAGGCTACCAGGGGAGCCGTGAAGGCCGTCCGGGTCAGGGAAGCTACCAGGGGAACCGTGAAGGCCGCCCGAACCAGGGAGGCTATCAGGGGAACCGTGAAGGCCGTCCGGGTCAGGGAGGCTACCAGGGGAACCGCGAAGGCCGTCCGGGCCAGGGAGGCTACCAGGGGAACCGTGATTCCCGTCCGGGTCAGGGAGGCCGCGGAGGAAACCGGGATGGCCGCGGAGGATTAAGTATTCCAAAGCCGTCCTTTGACACCCCGCTGGCACAGAAGCAGCAAAATACAAAAGTAAATAAAAATGCATATAAGAAAGAGCACGATGCAAAGAAAGACCGTGAGGATGAGTTAAGAGGAAAGGGCGTTAAGGGCCAGAAGGGCATCAAGGCGCCTGTGATGCAGCAGCCGAGGAAAGAGGAGGTGAAGGTTGAGGAGATCAAGACGATCGTTCTTCCGGAGACCATAACAATTAAAGAACTGGCAGAAAAGATGAAACTGCAGCCTTCTGCCATCGTGAAAAAACTGTTCTTACAGGGCACCATTGTGACCATCAACCAGGAAATCGACTTCGAAAAGGCTGAGGAGATTGCCATGGAATACGATGTCCTCTGCGAGAAGGAGAAGAAGGTCAATGTGATCGAGGAGCTCTTAAAAGAGGACGAAGAGGATGAGACAGACATGGTTTCCAGACCTCCGGTTATCTGTGTTATGGGCCATGTCGATCATGGTAAGACCTCTCTTCTGGATGCCATCCGCGAGACCAATGTGACAGCCAGGGAGGCGGGTGGAATCACCCAGCATATCGGCGCCTATGTGGTGGAAGCCAATGGTCATAAAATTACCTTCCTGGATACTCCGGGCCACGAGGCGTTTACCGCCATGCGTATGAGGGGGGCCCAGGCAACAGATATTGCCATTCTGGTGGTTGCTGCAGATGACGGCGTAATGCCCCAGACTGTTGAGGCCATCAACCATGCCAAAGCGGCAGGCGTGGAAATTGTGGTTGCCGTCAATAAGATTGATAAGCCCAGCGCCAATGTGGAGCGGGTAAAACAGGAACTTTCCGAGTATGAACTGATTCCTGAGGACTGGGGCGGAAGCACCGTGTTCTGTCCTGTGTCCGCCCATACAAAGGAAGGAATTCCGGAGCTTCTGGAAATGATTCTTCTGACCGCGGAAGTGAAGGAACTGAAGGCAAATCCCAACCGTAAGGCAAGGGGACTGGTGATCGAGGCCCAGCTGGATAAAGGAAGAGGCCCGGTGGCTACTGTGCTTGTACAGAAGGGAACCCTGAAAGTGGGTGATTCCATTGCGGCCGGTTCCTGTTATGGTAAAGTACGCGCCATGATGGATGATAAGGGCAACCGCGTGAAGGAAGCAGGTCCGTCCACTCCGGTGGAAATCCTGGGTCTCAACGATGTGCCCAATGCCGGTGAGGTATTTGTGGCCCATCAGAATGAGAAAGAGGCAAGAAGCTTTGCCGAGACCTTTATTGCAGAAGGAAAGAACAAGTTAATAGAAGATACAAAGGCAAAACTGTCCCTGGATGATCTGTTCTCCCAGATTAAGGCAGGAAATGTAAAAGAACTGCCGATTATTGTAAAGGCGGACGTACAGGGATCCGTGGAAGCAGTAAAACAGAGCCTTGTAAAGCTCTCCAACGAAGAAGTTGTCGTGAAAGTCATCCATGGAGGCGTGGGAACCATCAACGAGTCAGATGTGACTCTGGCCTCCGCTTCCAACGCCATTATCATCGGTTTCAATGTGCGTCCGGATGCCACAGCCAAGTCCATTGCCGACAGGGAAAAGGTGGATATGCGGCTGTACCGTGTGATCTATCAGGCCATTGAAGACGTGGAAGCGGCCATGAAGGGAATGTTAGATCCGGTATACGAGGAGCAGGTGACAGGCCACGCCGTTGTCCGCCAGACCTTCAAGGCCTCCGGCGTGGGTACCATTGCCGGTTCCTATGTGCTTGACGGCAAGATCACCCGCGGCTCCAAGGCCCGCATTACCCGTGAGGGCGAGCAGATCTTTGAGGGACCGTTAGCGTCCTTAAAGCGCTTTAAGGATGATGTGAAAGAGGTCAATGCAGGATTCGAGTGCGGCCTTGTGTTTGACGGCTTCAACGACCTGAAGGAAGACGATATGATTGAAGTTTATATCATGGTAGAAGTGCCGAGGTAAAAATGAGAAAAAACAGCATAAAAAATACAAGAATCAACGGGGAGGTCCAGAAAGCCCTCAGTGAAATTATCCGCTCAGAGCTTAAGGACCCCAGAATCCATCCCATGACCAGTGTGGTTTTAGCACAGGTAACGCCGGATCTTAAGTACTGCAGGGCCTATATCAGTGTCCTTGCAGACGAGGAGAAGGCGGCGGATACCATCCGGGGGTTAAAGAGCGCCGAAGGGTACATCCGCACCCAGCTTGCAAAAAAGGTGAATCTTCGGAACACGCCGGAGATTTCCTTTGTGCTGGACCAGTCCATCGAGTACGGCGTCCGTATGTCCAGACTTATCGATGATGTGACAAAGGACCTGCCCGGGGAAGAACCGGAAGCCAAAGAGGATGAAGAAGAATATTAAGCCGGAAAGGAGCCTGTCTTTTTGAGTATTCTGACAGATGCACTGAACAATAAAAAAACGGTGGTTATTCTCGGACATGTGAACCCGGACGGGGACTGTATCGGTTCCTGTCTGGGGATGTATAATTATCTGAGAGAAAATGAGCCACAGCTCCAGGTTTCCGTTTATCTGGGAGCCATGGGGGCAAAATTTTCATATCTGGCAGGTTATGAAGAGGTGAAGCACGAGTACGAACCGGAAAGGCAATTTGACTTATGCATCACTCTCGACGCCAGCGATATGGGCCGCCTGGGGGAATTTGCCCCCTATCTTGCGAATGCAGGAGACAGTTTCTGCATTGATCACCATATCACCAATAAGGGACTTGCGGCTGTCAATGTGGTGGAGGATTGTGCCAGTTCCACCTGTGAGGTCCTTTACGGGCTTCTTGAGCCGGAGAAAATCAGTAAAACCGTGGCGGAATGCCTTTATACGGGAATTGCCCATGATACCGGCGTGTTTAAATATTCCAATACATCTTCAAAAACCATGGATATTGCCGGAAAGCTCATGGATATGGGACTGGATTTCCCGGCGATCATCGATGGCAGCTTTTATATGAAAACCTATGGCCAGGCGAAGCTCCATGGCCGTGCAGTTTTAGACAGCATCCGGATTCTTGAAAACCGCTGCATCTATACGGTGGTGACCCAGGACGAACTTAAGGAGTACGGCTGCACGGTGAAGGCCACCGATGGAATCGTAGATCAGCTCAGGGTTGTGGAAGGGGTGGAGTGCGCCATTCTTCTTTATGAGACGGGGAATCCATCGGAATACAAAGTGAGTCTCAGGACAAACTCGGAGCTTGATTTAAGCAGAATTGCCGGACATTTTGGCGGAGGCGGTCATGTGAAGGCGGCAGGCTGTACGGTTTCGGGCACAGTGGATGAGATCATCGAAGGGCTGGCCGAACAGATCGTTTTACAGTGGGATGAAAGGAACAAAGAACAGGCCGGGTGTTAAAATGTATGATGGAATCATAAACGTATATAAGGAAAAGGGCTTTACTTCTTTTGACGTGGTGGCGAAAATGCGTGGAATTTTAGGTCAGAGAAAAGTTGGCCATACAGGAACCCTGGACCCGGCGGCCGAGGGTGTCCTTCTGGTCTGCGCCGGAAAGGGCACCAGGCTCTGCGACATGCTGACAGACCGCGATAAAACCTACCGGGCCACACTTCTTCTGGGAGTGGAAACAGATACCCAGGACACCACGGGAACGGTCCTTTCAGAAAAAAATACAGATTTTCTGAAAGAAGAAGAGGTACGGGCTGCCATTTTATCCTTTGTGGGAGACTACGATCAGGTGCCGCCCATGTATTCCGCCCTTAAAGTGGATGGGAAGAAGCTTTATGAACTGGCCCGGGAAGGAAAAGAGGTGGAGCGGAAGGCCCGTCCTGTGAAAATTCATGAAATCATAATTGAGTCCGTGAATCTGCCGGAAGTAATTATGACGGTCTCCTGTTCCAAAGGCACATATATCAGGACCCTGTGCCACGATATCGGAAAAAAGCTTCTGGCGGGCGGATGCATGAAAGAGCTTTTGCGGACCAGGGTGGGACGCTTCTCCATTGAGGACAGCCTGACACTTGCAGAGATTCAGGCCCTGAAAGACCAGGGACGGCTTTCAGAGACGGTTCTTCCTGTGGAGACAGTATTTTCAGAATACCGGGAAATCCGGTCTGAGAGTGGAGAACTGGACAAACTTATGAAAAACGGAAATCCGTTCCGGTATAAAAAGGCCGGGAATGCACTGGATGGCGGGCTTTTTAAGACCTATACGGCCGACGGGCAGTTTATTGGTATTTACGAATTTTCGGAAGAAAAACACATGTTTTATCCGAGAAAACTATTTCTGGGATAGCGGTGGAGGCATAAAACAGCATGCAGTATATTGTGGAAACGAAAGAATTTCAGATCAGTGAGCCGACTGTGGTGAGTATCGGTAAATTTGACGGGCTCCATGTGGGCCATAAAAAACTTGTAAAAGAGATGCTTAAATGGAAGGAACAAGGCTATCAGGCCGCCATGTTCACCTTTTCCACACCGCCGTGGACCCTGGTAAAGGGAAAGCCGCAGACCATGCTCATGACCAATCGGGAGAGGATGGATTTACTGGCCAAAACGGGAGTGGAGTATCTGGTGGAGTATCCGTTCGACCAGGAGGTCTGCCATATGGAGCCGGAACGATTCGTGGCTGAAATTCTCACAGGGAGGATGAACGCGAAAGTAATTGTGACCGGACCCGACTGCCACTTTGGGTATAAGGCCGCCGGGGATAAGGAGCTTCTGGAAAAACTGGCGCCCAGATACGGCTACCGGTTTTTTGTAGTGGATAAGGAACGGGATGAGGAAGGAAAGATCATCAGCAGTACCTATGTAAGGCAAATGTTGGCAGAAGGAAACATACAAAAGGCCAACCGCCTGCTTGGATATCATTACTATGTGACCGGTACGGTGGAGCATGGAAACGCAATCGGCCATAAAAAGCTTTATCCCACTGCCAATCTGATTCCTCCGGCCATGAAACATCTGCCGAAATTCGGAGTTTATGTGGCAAGGGTGACTGTGGACGGGGAAACCTATGGGGGATTGACGAATGTGGGGAAGAAACCCACGATTTCAGGAGAAAATCCCACGGGAGTGGAGACATACCTCTATGATTTCCAGGGAAACCTCTATGGAAAAGAGATAAAAGTGGAACTTTTGGACTTTATCCGTCCGGAGATGAAGTTTGCATCCATTGGGGAGTTAAGGGCCCGGCTTGATTACGATATAAAAAAATGCAGGGAGATGTCTGCGGCAGCAGACATTCCTGTTTCATGATAAAAGGAGAACAGATGGGGAAGAACCGATATGGAACCTATTGCGTGATCGGAGTGATTGCCGCGGCGGTATGCCTTTTTGTAAAGAAAGCAGATCAGATTGCCAGGGGGGTGTCTCTGATATTTGCGGCGGCAGCGCCGCTTCTTTTGGGATGCATCATTGCTTATGTTTTAAATATTTTGTTAAAGCGGCTGGAGAAGTTTTATTTTCCCCGCACGAACCGGGAAGCCCTTGTAAAAAGCCGCAGGCCGGTGTGCATTCTTTTATCTTTCGTGTGTCTGTTTTTGATTTTGGCGTTTATTGTGAATCTGGTGGTGCCGGAGTTACTCTCCAGCATCCGGCTTATAACCGATGAAATTCCGCCGGCCATGGAGAGTGTGAGGACCTGGGCCATTGCCCATTCGGATGAAATTCCGGCTTTTCAGGATTCACTGAAAAGAATGGATATTGACTGGCAGAATATGGCAAAGAAGACGGTGGATTTTCTGGTGGCAGGAGCCGGAGGAATTTTTAACTCCGTGGTATCTGTGGTGTCAAAGGCCTTTGGGACCATTACAAAAGTACTGATCGGAACGATTTTTTCCATCTATCTTCTGAACGCCAAGGAAAGGCTCTGCTGCCAGGCGGATAAAATCATGCGGGCTTTTTTAAAGCCGGAAACCAGAAAAAAGGTGCGCTATGTGGCAGGAACTTTCCATGAGGCCTTCACAAGCTTTATTGTGGGACAGTGTATGGAGGCTGTGATCATCGGATGTCTTTGCGCCCTGGGGATGGCGGTGTTCCGGATGCCCTATGCCGTTATGACAGGGGCCGTTGTGGGCGTCACTGCCCTGATTCCTGTGGTGGGTGCGTATCTCGGAGCGGCAGTGGGCGCTTTTATGGTATTTACCGTGAATCCTCTCCAGTCTGTTTTTTTCGTGGTATTTCTGGTGATTCTCCAGCAGCTGGAGGGGAATCTGATTTATCCCAAAGTGGTGGGGGCTTCCATTGGGCTTCCCGGCCTTTGGGTGCTGGCGGCCGTTACCATCGGCGGAGGCGTTCTTGGCGTTGGAGGAATGCTCCTTGGCGTACCTCTTGCCGCGGCGGTATACAGGCTTTTCAAAGGGGCGGTCAATAAACGGCTGAAGGGCCGGACGTAAGCAAAGAACTGAGAAAGAATCGTTCACAGGTGTTTGAACTCGTTACCGGAGAAAGGAAATTATGGAAGAGGAAAAAAAGAAAGTGGAGGCCGGAAAGCTGCGCGGCAGAAGCAGGCGGCAGCAGACGGTGCCGGGAAAGAAAAAAATCCTTTTCCGGACAGTGGGTGCGGTGGCGGCAGCCCTGGTTCTGGCCGCAGGAGCAGGAACAGGATATTATTTTATACAGGCAGGAAGGTATGAAACTGCATTTCTTCCTAATACAAAAATTAACGGAATGAATGTATCAGGGAAAACGGCGGATGCGGTAAAGGCGGCCATTGAGAACAGCCTTTCCGGATACGCGCTTAAGGTCGTTGCCAGAGAATATCCGGAGGAGGTCATTACAAAAGAAGAAATCGGCCTTCACGCAGAGTTTGACGGGAGTCTGGAGGAAATGATAAACGCCCAGAATCCCAGGGACTGGATAAAATGCCTGGGCACATCCTCCAGCCATGAAATCGGGACCATGATCGTTTTCGATGAGGAAAAGCTGCAGGAAAAAATTGCCGGCCTTGCCTGTATGAATCCTGAAACCATGCGGGAGCCGGAAAATGCCACGGTTTCTGAATACCAGAGTGATACAAAAAGCTATCAGGTGACTCCGGAAGACCCGGGAACGGAATTGATTGCGGCCAATGTGGAGAAGGCCGTCAGGGACGCGGTAATGAATCTGGAGACAGAAGTGGATCTGGAGGCCCATGACTGTTATACAAAGCCTGCTGTAAAAGAAGATGACGAGGGGCTTCTGGCCCTTGTTTCAGAACTTAATACCTATGTGGGAGCTGCTGTAACTCATACCTTCGGTGAGGCAAGCCAGGTCCTTGACGGGGATACCATTCATACCTGGCTTTCTGTGGAGGACCGGACGGTAGTATTGGACGAAAGCCAGGTGGCGGCATATGTAAAGGAACTGGCCGGGAATTATGACACGGCCTATAAACCCAAGACTTTAAAGACCTCTTACGGAGATACCGTAACCATCTCCAGGGGAAATTACGGGTGGCGGATTAACCAGTCTGCGGAGACGGCTGCGGTGACAGCCATCGTAAAAGCGGGAGAGAAGCAGACCAGGGAGCCGGAATATATCCAAAAGGGGGCCAGCCACGGAGAAAATGATTATGGAAATACCTACGTGGAAGTCAACCTGACGGCGCAGCATCTGTTCTTTTATAAGAACGGGGAACTGGTGGTGGAATCGGATTTTGTTTCGGGAAATGAAGCCAGAGGCTGGGCAACTCCGGCCGGAGCCTATCCGCTTACCTATAAACAGAGAAACGCCGTTTTAAAGGGAGAAAATTACAGGACTCCGGTGTCCTACTGGATGCCTTTTAACGGAGGAATCGGACTCCATGACGCTGCATGGAGAGGAAGCTTCGGAGGCTCTATTTATAAAACAAGCGGTTCTCATGGATGCGTAAATCTGCCGCCCGGTGTGGCAAAGACCATCTATGAGGGAATTTCCGCAGGAGATCCGGTGCTCTGTTATCATCTGAGCGGAACGGAATCGAAAAAATCCAGTAAACCTGCGGCTTCCGGGGCGGCTGCCACCACGGCGGCGCCTGCGGAAACGACAGCTCCGGCTGCGGCCGAACCAACGGCTGCGACATCCGGCGTGGCTCCGGAGGAGACAGCGCCCATAGGACCAAGCGTGGAGATTCCGTCCGGTGAGCCGGGCGGCTCGTCTACAGCACAGAATCCCGCCGAGGAATCCAGTCCTCAGGAGACGCCTGTGTCTCCGGCAGAGACGAGTCCCGCAGAATCCCAGACACCGGAAAGCTCCACAGCGCCTTCTGTGACGGCCGGCGGAGATAAAGAAAGCTTCGGTCCGGGGTTTGTGGATCCGGTACCGGAAGAAACTCAGGTGGAAATCGGCCCGGGGATGTAAAACTTACAAAAAGCAAAGATACAGCGGTGGTTCTTGTCCGCCTTAATCCGGACAAGAACCACCGGGTGCTCGCCCGATGTAAACTGTAATCTTTTGGGAAAGCAGACCGTGGATGTATGGTTATTTAAAGTTGCACAGGAAGAAAAGATGTGATATGATATTTTTTGCCAGACATGGTGTTATATGGGAAGCTATCGCCATGGAAAACAAATCAAATCATTGAAA